>ENA-ORXT01000241-ORXT01000241.1-marine-metagenome-genome-assembly--contig:-NODE-241-length-91726-cov-59.404969_pt1 | contig 91726 bp, 40 predicted proteins | sample MGYA00237868_ERZ511482 | MGnify/ENA metagenome assembly ERZ511482 | reverse complement strand
ATAATTGTAGCGCAACGGCTGATATTACTCTAGCGGTAAACGACGTAACAACGCCCGGCACTTGTCCTAATAATTATTCGATTGCTAGAACCTGGACGGCAACGGATGAGTGTGGTAACACTGCTACCGCCCTGCAAACCATCACCGTCGAAGATACTACCGATCCGGTCATCGCGGGTGTGCCCGCTGATCTGACCGCAGAATGTGATAACGTTCCTGTGGCCGATGCCAGCGCAGTTACCGCTACCGATAATTGTAGCGCAACGGCTGATATTACTTTAACTGTAAACGACGTAACAACGCCCGGCACTTGTCTTAATAATTATATCATCAACAGAACCTGGACGGCAACGGACGAATGTGGTAACACTGCTACTGCAATACAAACCATTACCGTCGAAGATACTACCAATCCGATCATTGCGGGTGTTCCCGCTGACATTACCGCAGAATGTGATAATGCGCCTGTGGCCGATGCCAACATTGTAACCGCTACTGATAATTGTTCGGCTTCTGCTGACATTACACTAGCTGTTAATGATATAACAACACCGGGATCTTGTCCGAATAGCTTTACCATCACCAGAATCTGGACCGCTACGGATGAATGTGGAAACACTTCGTCCACTCAACAAGTCATATCAATCTCAGACAGTAATCCACCAACATTTACAAATACTCCTGCGGACCAAACATTAGATTGCTCAGATAATATTACTACTGAAATAGTTGGTGCTATAGACAACTGTGATCCAGATGTTCAAGTAACCATTAACGAGGTAACTGTATCAGGCACTTGTCCAGGAAATTATCAAATTATTCGAACCTGGACAGCCACTGATTTCTGCGGGAATGAAGCTACTCAGGTTCAAACGATAAATATTGAAGATACTACTAATCCAGTATTTTCCGGAGTACCAGAAAACACTAGTGTTGGTTGTGATAATATTCCTCCTCCAGCTAGCCCAACAGCTAGCGATGACTGTAATGACGATGTGACTATTAACTACAATCAGCAACGTGCTGAATTAGGATGTCCAGGTAACTATATCCTGACTAGAATTTGGACCGCAAACGATGGATGTGGAAATCAAACCGTAGCAACTCAAACTATTACCGTTGAAGATATTACGGCACCGACCCTTCTGCAAGTGCCAAACAACGTTACTATTAGCTGTGATGAAACAGCTAATTTACAGACTCCAATTGCAAACGATAATTGCGATCCAAATGTATTTATTAATTTCGACGAATTAGTTGTTCCAGGAGGATGCGAAAATACTTATTCAATCAGAAGAACCTGGACGGCTACTGATCATTGCGGCAATGAAGATGTTGCGACACAGGTAGTAACCATAGTTGATAATGTTGCACCAGAATTAGTCGGTATACCTGGTGACCTAGAAATCAATTGTGATGCGGTAGCAACTATTCCTTCACCAGCAACAGTCAATGCAACCGATAATTGCGACCCTGATCCAGCGGTATTATTTGCTGAGGAGATAGTGGAAGGAGATTGTGAAGGAAACTATATAATTATTCGTCGCTGGACAGCCATAGATAATTGTGGCAACAGTAATATCTCTGTCCAAAACATTACGGTTGGAGATCAAACACCTCCTGAAATTGCGGAAGCTCCAGCAGACATCACCGTAGCATGTAATGCCGTTCCCGTGGCTAATTTATTAACTGCAACGGATAATTGTAATTCCGACGTTGTCGTAACAGTTTTTGATAATAACCAGGGAGGTGTCTGTGAAGATACTTATACCTTAATCAGAACCTGGACCGCAACTGATGCTTGTGGAAATACAGCTACTACCGCGCAAACTATTACTGTGGAAGATACAACACCACCAGTATTAACGGGTATCCCTGCAAACACTACCGTGGATGGAAACAATGGTGGTACTGCTCCTTCTCCTCCAAATAATATTGGTGCCTCGGACAACTGTGATACAGAGGTTGATATTATTTTCACGGAAGACACCCAACAAAATGGTTGTGGAACAGTAATTACCAGAACCTGGATAGCAACAGATAATTGTGGAAATACAAATCAGGAAAATCAAATAATCACTATTTCAGGAGACTTTGATATCAGCATCACTCCTACACAACCAAGTATCTGTGAAACCGAGAATATCTCATTTAGTGTAATAGCTGAGGAAACTCCAGAAAGTTATCAATGGTCTGCCAGCGAAGGGAGTTTTGACGATCCGACCTCAACAAATCCAATTTATATAAGTAATGGTACAGAAAACGTCACCATAAATGTTATCGTAACCACTGCTTCAGGTTGTGTCGGTGTAGCCAGCACTAATATTACTATTAACGAAAATCCAACAGTTCAAGCATTTGCCAACGGACCGTTATGTGAAGGTGAAAACATTACGTTTTTTGCCAATGGTGGAGTAGAATATCAATGGTCAGGACCGCAAGGAGATTTACCAAACATTCAAAACCCAGTAATATCAAGTGCTACTGTTGATCAATCGGGCGACTATTTTGTCACTGTTACTAATAATCAAGGATGTACTGCTGTTGAGATAGTGAATGTTCTAGTCACTGATAAAATCAGCGCAGATTATTCCACTGTGCACGCAGATTGTGAAAATTCAGGTAGCATTATTTTAGGAATCGTGGGAGGAACAGGGAATTATACTTTTAACTGGAACCCATATCCAGCAAACAGCACCACTCCACAACCACAAAACAGAATTGATGTAAACCCAGGAATATACAGTGTTACCGTTCTGGACGAAGGAGGATGCGAAGTCAAAATTAGTAATATACTGGTAGAAGATCGATGTAATAACGGAGAATGCCCCGTTAGCACTGGAACACTTACAATCCAGGAAGAAAATATATGCTTTGATAACAACAACTCAGTTTCTGCTACACCTGATGGTAACAGTATCGTCGGTCCTGAATTTGAAGTAGCATACCTACTAACACAACAAAATGGAAACAATCTTATTATTGTTGATACTTCTTTAACACCTACTTTTAACGTCACAGAAACTGGAACATTTACAATTCATACACTCGTATATGACCCTTCAACTTTGGATTTAAGTACCATCAGTTTTGGTAACACTTCAATTTTTGAAATCAACAGTTTACTGCAGCAAGGTGGTGGTGACGTATGTGGAGCTTTAGACCTTAGTGGTGCCAATGCAGAAGTCATTGCTATTGAGGTAGCCATTGTTACTAATACTCCAGAAAACTGTAACACTTCTAACGGACAAGTAGAACTTTCTCCTGTTGACTATTCTTACCAATGGAGCGATAACGGCTCAGGTGCAACTCGAAATGATCTCAATTCCGGCATTTACCAGGTTACCGCTACGGACAATAATGGTTGCTCCACCCTAGTTGATTTAATGATCGGTGATACTTGTATTTGTATTGAACCAATCTTAACTGCTATCAATTCGAACGAATCCAGTTGTGGATTGGAAAATGGTAGTGGAGAGATAATCATAGAAGGGAATCCATTAAATTACACTTTTGACTGGTCTACTAGTTCAGGGACACCTAACAGTATTGGTAACAAACGAACGAACTTACAAGCGGGTGTTTACACCGTAACTATTGCCTTCTCTGCCGTTAATGATTGTCAAATAGTAGAAACTTTCTCAATTGGAAATATTGATGGACCAAAAACAGATTCCATTGTCACAACGCCTGCTACTTGTAGTGCACCTGATGGTTCTGCAACATTATATCCCGATACCTACGAGTATATCTGGGTAACCAATGATGGAGTTACTACCAACAGTAGAAATGATCTAAAACCCGGTAGACACAGTATTGTAGTCATCAATCCACTTGCTCGACAATGCCCTGATATTATAACTATAGAAATAGATTCTACCAATACAATGTTAGTCAATGCAATTGTTATTTCCGAGCCACAATGTGGCGTAGCCAACGGTGAAGTAACCATAAATATAGAAAATAGCGATGCGAGTAATTTTAACTTTATCTGGAGTGACGATCAAAGTATCAATCAAGCCAATCGTACAACACTAAAACAAGGGGATTATTCTGTCACCGTAATTGATCAAGGTGTGACTGGTTGTGAAACAGTAGTGGATTTTACGCTGGACGAACAGGCCATTGGAGCAACCCTGACAATGAACTCTATTGTTGAAATAAATTGTAGCGGAGAACAGGGCGAATTAGTTTACGACTTAACATTTGATAGTAATTTTGCCCAGCCTGCAAGTATTAATATTACTAACGAGCAGAATACTTCTTTTTCAGCAACTAACCTGCTGCCCGGAAACTATACAATAGAAGTAGATGATGCAAATGGTTGCCGTGGTGCTGCAGAAAACTTTACCGTAACTGAACCTGACGCGCTGATTGCAACAGCCGATATTAAAAATATCGAATGCTCCAGTCCTGGCCAAATTGATTTAATCATTAGTGGTGGATGCGGAACCTATACATATGACTGGGCACATCTTCCTGGAAACAATGATACACAAAATATTACCACCAACAACGAAGGAATTTATATTGTAACCGTAACTGATTGTGCCGGTTGTGAAAAAGTATTATTTGGACAATACGTTGCGGATAATTGTGATACCGATGATTGTCCACCAAATCCTAACATTAATAATATTGTAGTACAAGAGGCAGCTTGTGGACAAAGCAATGGATCTGTTCTAATCGAAATGACCGGAGGTACTCCAAGTGATTTTATCTTTACCTGGGATCCAAATGTTAGCAACAGCAATAATGCACAAAATATTGGTTCAGGTATTTACCAAGTCACAATTCAACACACAAATGATCCGTCTTGTCCTCCAACCACCCAAACAATTGAGGTTGGTAATATTAACGGACCAGAAGCAGTCGTTGTTTTTAGCGCACCCGCTAGTTGTACCAGTGCGGATGGTTCAATTGTTTTGGCCCCTACCACTTATCAGTATTCATGGGAAGACGGCATCACCGGATATAACCGAACTGATCTAATCGCAGGACCGCATGTCATTACTATCACAGACCTTGAAACAGGTTGTACAAATACCTTAACGCTAACTGTAGAAGAGGAAAATAATCTGGTAGCCAGTGTCAACATCATTGATGAACCTAGCTGCGGAGAAACCAATGGTAGTGCTACTATTAATACTAACAACGGTAGTGGATTTTATGACTATATTGGATGGGGCACCAGTGCTTCCCGTAATAATTTAGAAGCCGGTGTCATGTATATGATTACCGTGATAGATAGATTAACTGGATGTGAAGCTGAAGCTAGTTTTATCCTACAAAATAATGTTGCTAATGCTACCGTCAATATTGATCCACAAACAACGGTTTCTTGTCCGGGTGCATCCGATGGAACCGTTATTTTCACCATCGATCTCGAACCTGGATTTGTCGGACCAGAAGAAGTCAACATCCGAAGAGATAATAATAATTTTACAAATGGGACACTCACTCCTGGCAACTACTGTATCGAAGTACAGGACGCCAACGGTTGTTTAGCAGGCACCGGTTGTTTTGAGGTGATAGAACCCGAACCCATTAACGCAACTTTCATTGTGACAAATAAAGATTGTGATAATAATGGAACCGAAACTTTAGGCAACATTAGCCTGGACGTAGTAGGTGGAACAGGAAATTATACGTTCAACTGGAGTCACCTCACAACCGGAAATGATCCAGAAGACGTTGCAAATTTACAAAATGCAACTTATGCAGTAACTATTACCGATGAAAATGGCTGTAGCATAAATCTTGAAAACATGGTAGTTGCAGATGACTGCCTTCCTTGTGAGGCACCGACTATCTTAGGTACCACCACCACCGACGCTACCTGTGGAGATAACAACGGCGATGTAGTTATTCAGATAGAAGGAAATCCTACATCATATAATTACGAATGGTCTCCCAACATTCCAAACGATGGAAATACTGCAGATAACTTAATCGCCGGAATTTACGAAATCACCATTTCTGAACCCGGATGTAATGAAATTGCAACAACTAGTTTTGTTATTACCAATACCGACGGGCCAATAGCCAGCGTAATTACCACTACACCTGCTAATTGCAGTGCCAGTAATGGTTCCGCAACTTTGGGACCTAACAACAATTATGTATATGATTGGGGGCTTCCATATGGTACCGGATTTACACAAACCAATTTACCTACCGGAACTTATATCGTTACAGTAACTGAACCTGGTAATATTTGTATAAATACGATTGAGGTAGTGATCGGACAAGAAAGTCCATTGATTGCAAACAACCAAATAGTTGTTCAACCAAACTGCGGTCAGTCAAATGGCCAGGTTAGTATTTCAGTTGATAATGCAGCCAGTCCGGTTAGCTATAATTGGAGTAATGGTGCAACTGGCTCGACTCAGAGTAATTTATCTGCCGGACCTTACACTGTGACTGCTACCGACCAGAATGGTTGTACTACTGAAACCAGTTTTGTACTTACAGATGATGTTCCAGCAGCTACTATTACCATTAATACTATATCCAGTACTTCTTGCACTGTCAATAATGATGGAGCGGTCGACTATGAAGTGGATTACGACGGTGGATTTACAGAACCGGCTATTATTGACATTATTAAAAATGGCGAGGCTCAGATAAATGGTCAACTAAGTGCAGGAGATTACTGTATCGTCATCAAGGACAATAATGGTTGTTTAGCTGGCGAAACCTGCTTTACTATAATTAGCCCAGCCGTTATCAACACAACAATTAATACCACTGCCGGAGATTGTGCAACTGGAGGTACTATTGACTTGACCACTACTGGTGGTACAGGTACCTATAATTATAACTGGTCAGGAAGTGGTATCAGTAATGGGTTAGAAGATCAAATAGATCTGACAGAAGGAATCTACAACGTAACCATTACAGACACTAATAACTGCAGTATTACAATTGATGAAATAAGTGTTGAAAATAATTGCATTTCATGTGATGATCCTATTATTACGGCAACAGAAATTCAGGAAGCTACCTGCGGAGCAGCAAATGGAAGTATTCAATTAACCGTAAGCGGAAATCCGGGTGATTACACATTCGATTGGTCAAATAACACTAATAACAATAGCGCTACAAACAGCAACTTAGCCACAAATTCGTATACTGTAACCATTACAAATACGGTTTGTCCGGCTACTTTGATTAAAACTTTTATTATTCCAAATATTGATGGACCAGTTGCTACCGTAGAAAACACAACAGCTGCCACCTGTAACGTAGCAACAAACGGAAGCGCTACGTTGATACCTGCCAACTATATTTACAACTGGTCGGAAGGAACGGCAAATGGTAATACGCAAACAGACTTAGCTGCAGGGCCGTACGAAGTAACGATTATTGATCCAGCTACCGGTTGTGACAATGTAATAGTTATAGAAATTCTGGAAGAAAATACTTTATCAGTTGATATCATTGTTAACAATCAACCGGACTGTGGTCAGTCCAATGGAGCAATTGAAATTCAGGCAACTGGAGGGAGTGGAAATTATAACTACTCTACCGGCCAGTCAACAAGAACAGATCTACCGAGCGGAACTTACACCCCTGTGGTAACCGATATAACAACTGGTTGTACCGCCGAAGCGACTATTGTTTTAACCGATGAGGTATCTGGAGTATTGATTACTATAGAACCACAATCTACCCTTTCCTGTATCGGAGCCAACGACGGAAACGCTATTTACACCATTACCAGGGATGCTGGTTTTATTGAGCCAGAGCGGGTAGAGATTGAACGAACGGACGACCAGGTCATTTATCAAAATGGACAATTAACACCAGGAAATTATTGTGTAAAAGTATATGATGGCAATGATTGTTTAGCAGGAACAGAATGTTTCGAAATTATTAGCCCAACTGCGCTAAATGTAACTACCAATCTGACCAACGCAGACTGTAACCAACAGGGAAATATTAACCTTACCATCACCGGAGGAACTGCTCCATATAATTATAATTGGTCAGGGGCTACTGCAACTTCGAATGAAATTAACGTAGACGCTGGAAACTATGCGGTCACCGTTATGGATGCAAATGATTGCTCCATAATAGTATCTGACCTGATTATTACCGACGATTGCATTCCTTGTACCGAACCACAAATTACTGGACAAGTGATTACCGATGCAAATTGTGGTGAAAGCAATGGTAGCATCTTAATCAATCTAAACAGTGATGTATCAGATTATAACTTTGCGTGGACGCCATCAAATATTGGCAACACATCTAACCCAACAAACTTAATTGCAAGAGATTATACTGTTACGATTACTGAGAATACGACAGGATGTGAAAATACGGTGACGGTTCAATCTTTCACCATAAGAAATACCGGCGGTCCAGAAGCTACCGTAGCCAGTATAACTGACGAAGATTGCGGACAAGCAAATGGTAGTGCAACGCTAACTCCTGCTATTTATACTTACGAATGGGGAAGTATCATCGGAACGGGAGCTACTCAAAATAATTTAATAGCAGGAACCTATTCCATAACGGTTATAGAACCTGGTAACCCTTGTACCAATCTTATCGAAGTTATAATTGGCAACAATAGTGATTTAATCGCTACAGTAACCATAGATCAGCATGCTACCTGCGGAAATGCCGACGGAGCAGCGACCATCAATGTCAGTAACGGCAGTGGAAACTATGCTTATAGCTGGAACGGTGGAAATAGTCGCAACAATTTACCTGCCGACTGTTACGATATACTCGTCACAGATACAGATTCTGACTGTACAACCAATGTGTTGTTTTGTATTACGGATGACATAGCTGGTGCAGAAATCACCATCGACCCCAATACGTCTGTTAGTTGCCCAGGTGGAAATGACGCTACGCTCGATTTTGATATTGTTTATGAAGATGGATTTGCAAATCCAGCAATCATTGTAATTAAAGATCCTAATGGAAATATCGACAACAATGGTAATTTATTTTCCGGAACATGGTGTGTGGAAGTAGTAGACGCTAACGGATGTTTAGCAGCCATCACCTGCACGGAGGTTACAGAACCAACCGCTATTAATACTAATATAGGTGTAACCAATGCAAATTGTGAAACACCGGGCGCCATCGAAGTAAGCGCAACGGGAGGAACCGGGACCCTTGTTTACAACTGGGCAGATATTTCCGGATCTAGCAATATAACTAACCGAACAGACCTTAACCCAGGTAATTACAATCTGACAATTACAGATCAAAACAACTGTTCTGTTGTCATAAATAATTTAATCGTAACCAACGATTGCCCAAGTGAATGCGAACCATTCCAAGTACTAAATGAAATCATTGCAAACGCTACTTGTAACGAATCCAATGGTTCTGTAATACTGGACCTTAGCGGTGCCGAAACTGATTATTCTTATGATTGGATAAATGGGGTTGGCAATGATCATACAGCGGCTAATTTGAATGCTGGCTCGTATGAGGTAACTATTACTTCTATTAATAATTCTGAATGTGAAATTATACACACTGTGGTTATTGAAAATGAAGATGGGCCCGAAGTCGAAATAGTAAGTATCTCACCAAGTACTTGTGAGACTACTGACGGAGGAGCAGAATTATCGCCGACCAGCTTCCTCTACATCTGGAGTGACGGTGGTAGTGGTGCCGTTAGAAGTGACTTGGATGATATTGCGTATTTTATTACTGCAGTAGACAATGCAACGGGTTGTCAAAACATCCTGGAACTAACCATCGAAAACATTAATCCGCTCGTTACGGAAGTAATTATTGACAATCAACCTACTTGTGGATCTGCTAACGGTTCAGTAACAATCAACGTAAGCGGCGGTAGCGGAGATTATAGTTTTGGAAATACGCAAAATCTTACATCCGGCCAACAGGAAGTAATCGTCATTGATAATATGACAGGTTGTGAAACCATCGCTAATTTTGTATTAGAAGACAACGTCGTTGGTACCACTGTAACCCTTGATCCAACAATGATTTTAAATTGCATTGGAGATCAAAATGGAACCATTAATTATACACTTGAACTGGACGCTGGTTTTGCCAGTCCAGAACGAATAGAAATTTTAGATGAGAATAACAACGCCGTAATCAATGGTGAACTGGGCATCGGTAACTATTGTATAATTGTTTATGACAACAACGATTGCCTCGCAGGTCAGGCCTGTACTCAAATTACGGAACCAACAGCCATCGAAGTGTTAATTGATACCAAAGATGCCACCTGTGACGAAACCGGAAGTATCGAATTAACTATCTCTGGAGGTACATCACCTTATCAGATTAACTGGGCGGACGTAGCAGGTATGGACAATCCAGAAGATCGTAGTGGCCTCGTAGCGGCGACTTATTTCGCTACTATTACGGATGCCAATGGTTGTGCGGTAGTTTTACCAGCAATAAATATGGAAACTTCGTGCACACCTTGTACAACGCCTCTGGTAATTGCCAGTATTCAAACAATAGAATCAGACTGTGAAGACGATAATGGTTCTGCCATTATTAACATAACCGGAAACACTGATGACTATACGTATACCTGGTCTGCTCCGGCAAATAGTACTACTGCTGAAGCTAATAATTTGCCCGCCGGCACCTATACAGTTACCGTCGCAAATAGCAACAACGATGCTTGTTTTACAGAGCAAAGTTTTATCATTGACAATAAGAATACACCTGTTGCATCCATAACTACTAATACATCAGCAACTTGTGCTGCAGCAGACGGAACGATTACTTTTGAACCAGCTAATTATAACTACACCTGGTCAGATGGTACCATTACTGCAAGTCGAAATGACTTAATGGCTGATACATATTTTGTAACGGTTTCAGAAGACGGAAGCAATTGTATTAATGTAATCGAGGTAACGGTAAGTTCAGAAAGTAATCTAACAGTAACACATTCCATCATTACCACACCTACTTGTGGCAACACAGATGGAGCTGTAAGTTTTGAATTTACCAATGGTAGTGGTCAATATACTTTTGATCCCAACATTACTAATAATACACTGAGCGAATTATCTGCTGGAAATTACCAGCTGACAGTATCCGATATCGTTACAGGTTGTAATACTGTTTATGAATTTACGCTCGTCGATGACGTCGTTAGTGCAATGGTAAATATTGAATCGGTACCAGTAGTTTCCTGTATTGGAGAAAGCGATGCGACCGTATCATTTAACATTGATTACAATACCGGATTTATCCAGCCCGTAGGAATACAAATTTTACAAGATACTGTAGAATTCATCAATGGAAATCTGGGAACTGGAGATTATTGTATTGAAGTAACCGATGGAAATAGCTGTATTACAGCGGTAGAATGCTTTACAGTAACCGCTCCGGCTGCGCTCAATATTGCAACAACTTTAAACAATAGAACTTGTGACAATACTGGTAGTATTCACCTGGAAATTACGGGAGGCACATTACCTTACACCTATCTTTGGAGTAACGGAAATGGTACTTCCAATCTAGCTGATTTAAACAGTGGTATCTATGCCGTTACCATTACGGATGCTAATGGTTGCGAAAACATTTTAACCGATTTAGTTATCAACGACGAATGTACACCTTGTACAAATCCAGTTATTGCCAGTTCCATTATTACCGATGCTACCTGCAATGAAGAAAATGGTCGTATCCGAATTGAAATGGAAAATGGTGATTATTTATTTAACTGGAATCCTAACTTAAGCGTCAATAATGAAATTAATAATTTAGCCGCAGGAATAATAACCGTTACGATTACCAACGCAAATGATGCGACTTGTTTCATCACCGAGACTTTCACCGTAGGAAATGCAAATGGCCCACAAGCGACGATCAATAGTGTCGTACCTGCCACCTGTACTGCCGCTAATGGTCAAGCGACGCTAAGCCCTGACAGCTATAATTACACCTGGAGTGATGGAGGAACCGGAGCTATACGAACTAATTTATCTACAGACAACAGTCCTTACACGGTAACGGTAACGGATCCAACTACCAATTGCATTGACTTGATATCCGTTGTGATTGACAGCGAAAATAATTTATCAGCCGAAGTGATCACCAACAGTTTACCTGATTGTGATAATAACAATGGTTCTGTAACCATTCTATTAAACGGTGGAAGTGGCAACTATACTTATGACACCTGGGCTACGGCTACTCGTACAGATTTAGTCGCTGATTCTATTTATAATTTACTGGTAACCGACATAGAAACTGGTTGCACTTATCCAGTCAATTTTGTATTGGCAACGGACAATCAGGAGATTATGCTTACAGTAGATAATTCCGAAATCACTTTAGATTGCAACGAAGAAGAAAATGGATTTATTGATTTTACAGTAACGTATACCACTGATTTTGCGCAACCAGCCGATACAATTATTCAGACAGCCAACGAAGGAACTCCAGTAGTTAATGGAAACTTAGCTGCAGGCGATTACTGTATACTAATCAGCGATGGAAATGACTGTTTGGCTGCGCAAAGCTGCTTTACGGTAACTACTCCAGAATCGCTGAACCTGGATGCGGTGTTGACAAATATTTCTTGTGATGCGAACGGAATGATTGATTTAATAATTACCGGAGGAACCACGCCATACACCATTGACTGGAATGACCTGACAGCCGCTAACGATTCAGAAGATCGAGACATTAGCACTCCAGGCCAGTACGAAGTAATCGTTACCGACACTTACGGTTGTACTGCGACATTAACACAATTATCAATAGAAGACAACTGTAACACTTGTGAAGAAAGCGAAATTATTGTTAATAATATTACGACCACAAATGCCAACTGCGGACAGCAGGACGGTGGTGTAATTATTACACTCGCTGATAATGAAATTGACTATAATTACGAATGGTTCCCGAATGTTAGTAATAACTTTATTAAGAATGACCTAATGGCAGGTGACTATAGCGTAACGATCACACACGCAACAAATGGAGATTGTGTAACACCAAAAATTATCAATTTCACTATTGGAAATATAGATGGTCCGCAGGCAATCGTTACCAACAATATTCCCGAAAACTGTACCGCTGCAGATGGTCAGGTAATACTAAGTCCTGACACCTTAAACTACCAATGGAGCGACGGTCAGACTGGTGCAAACCGTACCAATCTAATCAGCGGTACATATCAGGTTACTATTTCTGAACCTGGAAATATTTGTAATAATTTTATAGAAATTACCGTAGAACGTATTTCTAGCTTAACCGCCAATGGATTAATTGTCACCGAACCTACTTGTACACAAAATAATGGAACGGCCACCATTGAGGTAAGTAACGGAAGTGGAAATTATTCTTATAATAATAACTGGGGTACTGATGCCACTCGTACAGACTTGGCCGCCGGAACCTATCCGGTAACCATTACAGATACGCAAACGACATGTACAGCCACTGTAATTGTCACCATCGAAAACGATGTACCAAAAGCCAACATTGTGCTATCAGTGCCGATCACTACAAGTTGTTCTGGCAGTGCGGATGCTACCGTAGATTACACGATTACCACCGAGCCAGGATACGCTGGAAATCCAATGGCAAGTATACAGGATACGCTGGGCAATACGTATGAAAACGGAAACTTGTCCGCAGGAAACTACTGTCTGATCGTTCAAGATGCCAACCAATGCGTTACGGCTCAGGAATGCTTCACTGTTGAAACTCCAGAACCAATCGTTGTTAATTTTGTAGCTACTAACAAGACCTGTGATACGAATGGAAGCATTTTACTTTCCATCACAGGAGGCACGGGTGATTACCAATTTACCTGGGAAGATCCAGGTTCCGTCGCAGGACCACAAAACCGTACTGATTTAGCGGGAGGTATTTATGCGGTAACCATCAGCGACGCTGCAGGCTGTACAACAACACTTGAAACAATTACGGTAACCGACGAATGCAATATTTGTAATATTACAACCAGTATCACTACGGTTGATCCTGATTGTGGAGAAAGTAATGGTTCGATAACTATCAACCCACTGGGAGGAAATTACACCTACCAATGGAACAATAATTCAACAACCCAAAATCTTGATAATCTAAGCGCGGGTACTTATCAAGTGACCATTAGTGACTTCAACAACACCAGCTGTTTTGATGTAAAAACCATTACACTTAGCAATCCAAACGCACCCTCTGTATCTATTACTTCTACAACTCCTGCAACTTGTCAGGCCGCAGATGGAAGCGCCATACTTTCTCCGGACAATTACCTATATCTCTGGGCCGACAACAACGGAACAGATTACGGAGTAGGTGCTACAAAGAACAATTTACCTGCTGGTAATTATTACGTTACCGTAACGGCGAGCACGAATGACTGCATTGAAATATTGACCGTAGAGATTGGCGATAACAATCCACTGCTGGCCAGTGCTATTAACATTTCCGAATCCAATTGTGGTGAAGCCAATGGTTCTACAGAAATCCAGGTGAGCGGCGGTAGCGGAAATTACCGATACGAACTAGGTCCGATGATAGAAAATTTACCGTCCGGAACTTATACCGAAAATATTCTGGATCAGGTAACCGGCTGTCAAACCAGCGTGGTCTTTACCATCCTTGATAACGTAACGGCCGGGGCAATCATTACAGCAGATCCTGTTTTCGAACTTGCATGTGCAGGTGTTGAGAATGGAGCTGCTTTGTATAATATTACTTACGATCCTGGATTTATTACCCCGGTAGAAATATCATTTATTGATGGAAATAATAATTCAGTAAACAACGGAAGTTTAGCATCGGGTACTTACTGCATTATCGTCAAGGATGGAAATGGTTGTTTGGCAGGAGAACGTTGCTTTGAGATAACAGAACCTGAAGAAATGGTGATCACACTTAGTATTGAGAATTCCACCTGTACTAATAGCGGAGCAATCACGACTGGAGTAATGGGTGGAAATCCTGACTACACTTATACCTGGGCTGATACTTCATTAACGGTTGCTAACCGTACAAACTTGACTAGTGGCATCTATCAACTGACCATTACCGATGCAAACGGTTGTCAAGCAATTTTTGATGAATTAACAGTTACTGACGATTGTAGAATTGATAATTGTGATAATTTACTCGTAACCGATATCATCACCACCGATGCCGAATGTGGCGTAGAAAATGGAAGTATTACAGTTAATATCGCAGGTAATGAACCAGACTTTGATTTTAACTGGTCTACCGGAGATAATGGAAATACGATTTCTGACATGGCAGGTGGAAGTTATCAGGTAACCATTTCTGACCCGGCAACCGTTGGTTGCGATACGACTTTTTCTATTATCATTAATAATACAAATGGACCAGAAGTAACCATTGTCAGCACCAGTCCAGCGACCTGTATTAATACAGACGGAAACGCGCTGTTAAGTCCAGATACCTATGATTACCGTTGGACCTTAAATGGAATATTCATCGGAGATGGAACGGTACAAGATAGTCTGGCCGCAGGAATTTACGATATTATCGCAACGGATGACAACGGATGTATTCAATCACTGACAGTAGAAATAGAGCAGGTCTCTACCCTATCTGCTTCCATAGAAATATTAAGTCCATCAGAATGTGGGCAAGCCAATGGTTCGGCAAGATTAACCATTACCAATGGTAGTGGAGATTATGACATTCCAAACTGGGGAACAGGCTTGACCAGGAATGACCTAACCGCTAAACCTTACGAAATATTCATTACGGATATAAATACCGGATGTACCGCGACGGTGAATTTCACGATTATCGACAACGTTCCCGAAGCGACCATCACCATTAATGATATAACACCGATTTCTTGTTCAGGTAATACCGATGGTGGTGTCGAGTACGAAATTGAGCTAAGTCCTGCGTTTGTCGGGATGGGACAGGTAAGTATTTTTGACAATAATTCGAACGAATATCAAAATAACAATCTACCGGCGGGAGATTACTGTTTAATGGTCACCGACGACAACGGCTGTGTAGCCGGTGAATCCTGTTTTACGATTACCACCACAGAAGCACTAAGCCTGAATCTTGCCAAGATTGATATAACTTGTAATCAGACCGGTAGCATTTCGGTAGGCGTCACTGGCGGAACGAGTCCTTATACTTTTGACTGGGCTGATCTAGCTGGCGACGATAACGACCAAAGCAGAAGTAACCTGAACGCAGGAAACTACGAACTGACAATTACTGATAATAATGGCTGTACAACGGCTTCTAATATGATCGTTATCACTAACAATTGTATCACGACCGATACGGTTTATGTAAATACGCCATTTGAAATACCTACGGATTCGATTTGCCTGGACTTGAGTGAAACTGGATTAGACATTATTAGGATTGCATTATGCGACGAACCTGATTTTGGAACCCTGGTACCAGTCAATAATACCTGTCTGATTTACACACCCGGCCAGTCGTTCGTTGGTACAGATACCGCTTGTGTAATTATTTGTAACGAGGCGCTGGTTTGCGATACAACGATTATTATCATCAACGTAGTAAATCCAGCACCTTGCCCTGGTAGCATATTTACAGAAGCAGATACTGCGATTGTTATTACTAGCGATTGCGCAACCGGTGGCGATTTATGTGTAGATATACCATTTTGGGATATCAACCAATATACCATCACGGACAATGAAAACGTCTATACCGACGCTACTTACGGCTGTGCACTTGATAGCCTTGTAAGTTATTCCACTTTTACTTTTCCGAGTAGTGGAAACATCGGACCATATTTGCTAGAAGGCTGGCGTTTTAATAATGAAAGTTACCAGACCAGTTTTGCCAATATTTCAGAACTGGTAGACTCCATGAATGTTTGGGATACTACTTCCAACTGGTCTTTCAGTGCCAGCAGACAAATAATTAGTGGTGGAAATCCAGACAATCAGTACGGTCGCTTGAGTGTCCGTCAAGTGATCTCCAACGCATTTACCGTTGTTTTTGCAGACATAGTTCAATGCCCAACGGGTACCAACTTAACATTGGCAGAAGGTTTTCACGAATTGGTTTTCACCAATAACTTTACTCGATGTGTAGATACGCTGTGGGCAAATGTGTATTGTGTAACGCCCGACTACGTAACCGACACGCTGGACATTAACCAAACAGCGCTATACTGTTTAGACCTGGGAGAATTGCTGGGTCCGGTGATCCGCATAGAAAACAACTGTGAAAATACTTCCGGAGAAGTGGTGGTATATGAGATGGACGAAACAACCGCTTGTATAAACGTCAGCAGTTTTGAAGAAGGTACGGAAGAAGCCTGTATAGTCGTTTGTGATAGTACAGGAATTTGTGATACCACTTATTTCCAAATAACAGTCAATGAAGATCTGGCGAATCTGATTCCTCCGGTTGCCGTAGCAGATACAAATTCAACAACTCGAAACAAGGCAGTTGATATTGCTCAATTGACCAACGATACTATTAATGGCATAATGGATACGATCATTCTGATTACGCAACCGCAAAACGGCGTCGTTGGTGTCAACGAAGACCAAACGTTTAAGTACACGCCAAACGAAGATTTCTGTGATCCTGATAATCCGGAGGTATTTAGTTATATGATTTGCAATCAGGCTGGTTGTGACAGTACCGAAGTTTTTGTTACCGTATTTTGTAATGACATTATCGTCTTTAACGGTTTTAGTCCCAATGGCGATGGTGTCAACGACTTTTTTACTATTCAGGGAATCGAAGCATTTCCAAATAACCAATTGCTGATATTCAACCGCTGGGGTAATGAAGTATTTAAAATGAACGGATATTTAAACACCTGGGATGGCAACTGGAATAGAAATAAGATGCTCCCGGACGGTACATACTTTTACGTTCTGGATGACGGCGAAGGTAACAGGTATTCCGGGTATATCCAGATACACCGTTAAAAAATCAATCCGTTGGTGCGCTACGACTGAGTCTAAGTGCACCAACAGATTGATATAATAAACAAAATATTTGAGCATATACGACTACTTTTTGTGCTACTACTTGTAAAAACAATGCTTCTTCAGACCGATAGGCCCTCGGACCAAAAAACATGATGACAATTTGTATTGCTAAAATAAAAGCAAACACCAGAAAAGCGACCGCATAACGGCGGGGATATTTTGGTTCTAGTAAAATGGCTATTGAATAAAATATGGCAACCATAAGGAAAGCCAAAAATCCAGTCCGGACATAGTATACGTGTCCTCGATAATCGACGTTCCACGGGATATTTGCAATAGCTACATAAGATACGGCGGCAATCAAACCAAACAAACCCGTCAGGATGGCCAAACCTTTGGCTATCTTACTAGTGAAAATTCCGGGTAAGGCGAAAAAGAAAAGCATCAAACAGCCTCCACTTACCGACAATGCGATCCTGAATAAATTTCGCGGCAAGTCATTGGATTGTCCCCGGAAGTCAACCGTTCGTCCCAGATCACTAAAATAATTTAATAAAAAAGAATAGCCCCTTAATTCTCGCTGGTGCAAAGTTCCCCCATCGTAAAAATACATGGCTAAAACAGTCAGTACGACAAATTGAACGGCGCCAATGATTCCTAAAAGGAAAAACCATTGACGCCAATTCGAATTATCTTCTTTCAATTTATATAGATATTATCGCTGTATATTAATTTTTTCTACGCCGCGTACTGTACCGTCATTGATCGCCAGCCAGTACATACCAACTGGTAAATCAACTACCTCTATTTCCGAGATCCTATTATTTCCGATTTCAGACTTCACTAATTTTCCATAAACATCATACAGCTCAACCCTATAGACATCATTGCGTTCTGTTTCCATCTGAATGGTCAATACTTCATTTACAGGATTAGGAAAAACGGAAAATAAATTCCGGATAAGTGCTTCATTGGTTCCAACCATCACCTCCTGATATTGCGCAAAAAAGGCAATAGTCGCCGCCGTCGCCGGAGTTACACAGCCACCATGATCCTGACTAGCATCAACATCCATCGAACTCAAATCAGCCGCTCCGTTTGCATTCATTACGGAGTCCGCCAGAATCGAATTTTTATGAGTTACGGTGCCATCAGCCAAACAATAAAAAAGACGAGTTGGCGCATCAGGTGCCCAGTCAAAAACATCATTCGCCCGCAGTGCATCCATCAGAGGATGCTCCCCATCGTTAACCACTATTTCCTGAATACTGTCTTTTAACATTAGCTTAGGAAAAAGTCCACCTAGAAAATTTAATCTAAACAAGATTTGCCCATTTAAATCAAATAAATTAATTTCTTCGTTTTCATAACGAACAATATCCTCCACAAATTGAGGTTTAAAAATTTCTTCCAAATCCGTATAAATATTTCCATAAGCAGCCTCATAAGAAAGCACAAGCGAAACTAAAAAACCAGCGAAAAGGTATGGGTCATCGCCCGTCGTAAATTTTCGCATTTCCTGCGAGATACTATACGGGCCGGACATTGGTGCGGCGGCAGTAACGGTAAAATCACTGGACAATGCTGTTTCTATCAATCGGTGCGTTGCCATCGCAGCATGTCCCCCCTGAGAATATCCGGTCAAAAAAACCTGATCATTTAAGGTGATCGCCGCATCCGTTTCAGCGTAGGCTCGCATAGCGTACATCATATCAACAGAAGCACTCGCCTCAGAATTAGCGTGTAGATAAGGATGTATTCCACGAGCAGTTCCCAAACCAAGAAAATCAGCAGCGGTCGTTATGTATCCCATACTACCAAATATAATAGCTAATTCTGCTCCTCCATTTAATAGAGAAGGAACATCATTGCGATCATTAACCGTTCCGTGTGAATAGGACAGTAAGGGAAACGTTCCCATTGGATCATCCGGAATAACAAAGAGTCCCGAAGCGGTATCCAGACTTCCCTGTATATCAGGCGTTTCGTATAGCATTTTGTATAATTTCACATCAAACTGTGCATCTACCCCAAGATCAGCGCTGATCGCTTCTTTGGTACGGCTCTCGATAAAAGTTACCTCCACCACATTTTGAGAAAAGGCGTTAAAGCTCAATCCCAAAAAGATCAGGGATAAAATTTTTGTAAAGCTATTATTCATATTTAATTTGTGTTTGGTTAGAATATTTCAATCAAAGATAACATAATAATATTTATACCAATAACCTGGTTAGGAACTTGCCAAGGAATGTTGATAAAAGTTGAAGTTGTTCAACAACTATAAAATTCTAACTTATTTTTTTTTTACCTTTGTTTAATGATGGAACGGAACCTTATTATAATTATTTCAATTTTACTGACCAGTAATTGGGCATGTAAACCAGATATGCCCTCTGTTTCACCTCCCGAAAAAAAGGAACGGGTTGAGGCCATTGGCTTTGATGGTACCCGTTATCAGGCAGTGCAGGATGCACCGGTGGTGCAGTCGCGTAAGGATTCTATGTTAAACATTGCCTACCGAAAATTTTTGAAAGATTCTACCAAGCTGGAAAATATTATCTGGTACGGTCGCCGACTGGCGTATCTGACCCGCTATCAGGAAGCCATTGCGGTATTTACCCATGGCATAAAATATCATCCTGAATCACCAGAGCTATATCGTCACCGGGGTCATCGTTATATTTCTATTCGCAAACCCATCGAAGCAGTAGATGACCTGATGAAAGCTGCCCGACTGGTGGGCAGTCGTCCCATCCAAATTGAACCCGATGGAATACCCAACCGATCAAACAAGCCACTTTCTTCTCTTCAGTTTAACATCTGGTATCATCTGGGTCTAGCACATTATTTACAACAAAATTATAAAGAAGCACAGATTTCCTACGAATCTTGTTTAAAATATTCTACCAATCCAGACCTTAAATGTGCCACCGCAGATTGGCTTTATATGACCTATAAAAGAAGAGGGCTTACGGAGAAACCAAAAGAATTATTGAAAACAATTACGGAAAACATGGTTCTGATTGAAAATGAAGCTTACCACCAGCGGCTATTGATGTATAAAGGATTGCGTTCACCTGAAGATATTCTTACTTCTTCCAGCACGGCCGCCGGACGTCAACTGGATATGGCAACGCAGGGATATGGAGTAGGCAACTGGTATTTGTACAATGGAGAAGCAAAAAAAGCGATTGATATTTTTCAAAGAGTTTTAAAAACGAGCTACTGGCCAGCCTTTGGTTATCTTGCCGCAGAAAGTGATTTGGAATATCTTAATGCGAGATATCCGGATCTTTTTTGATGAAAACGTTACACCGTAGAGACAAGGCATGCCTTGTCTCTACGGTGTAACCATTCAGCATTTCAACATTTCAACAATTAAAAATGATAAATACCATCATCTTCGACTTTGGTAAAGTACTTATCAACTGGGAGCCCAGAAATTTATATCGAAAGATTTTTTCTGATGAAAAAGATATGGAATATTTTTTATCCGATGTCTGTACTATGGACTGGAATGAGCAGCAGGATGCGGGTCGAAGCTGGCAGAATGGAATCGATTTACTGGTTCCTCAATTTCCGAAATACGAGAAAGAAATCAATGCGTATTTTGACCGATGGGAGGAAATGCTCGGTGGAGAAATTTCCGGAACGGTGGAGATTCTAAAAAAGCTAAAAGATTCGGGTAAATACCGTCTTTACGGATTGACCAACTGGTCTGCCGAAACCTTTCCGATTGCAGTTAAACAATTTGAATTCTTAAATTGGTTTGATGGAATTTTAGTATCCGGAGACGAAGGCATTAAGAAACCTGATCCGGCTATTTATGAGCTATTGCTGGATCGCTATAATATTGATCGTGACACGGCTGTCTTTATTGACGACTCGATGCGCAATGTTAAGGCTGCGAAAAAGATCGGTATCGAATCCATTCACTTTACCGATCCAGAAGCCTTAGCAGTATCACTGAAACCGTTGCTTAAAAGCAAATAACTTTCTTTACCGCCATACCTTTTTCTGTTTCTATTTTGAATAAATAAACACCACTCGGCAGATCTTCTGTAAGCAAGTAATCATCAATAGTTGCGGTATTGGCGAATAGCTTTTCCGCTGCTATTTTACCATTTTGATCCATTAAAAAAACCCTTACTTCGGTGGGATTTTCAAAAGCTATTTTATAGTTTAACCGTGTTTGAAAAGGCAATGGAAATACCGTAAATTCTTTTAATCCAATCAATTCGTTTACACCACTGACCGTCACTAATAGCGATGCTGCGCTGTAAGAACATCCATTTTCACTAGTTACCGTCAGAGAATAATTCCCATTTTGCGTTGCGGTATAATTACTCGTGTTTGCGCCAGCAATTGCTTCTCCATCTAACAGCCATTGGTATTGGTTAATTGTAATATTGGTGGTAACCGAAAGTAGTCCCGCATTCGCAGCAATACTCACTAAAGCAGGGTCACCACTGACGACCCGATAGATCGTACCATCCAAATCCAGTGCGTATAATTCATTATCGACATCTTCTCCAAAACCACTGATGGAAATGTCACTACTCAACGCTTCTTCGGTTATCCAATTTTCATTTACCTGATCCGTTGTCCAGAATTGACCAGAACAAAAATCTCCAAAAACATATTTTCCGTAAAGTTCCGGATAGGTACAGCCCCGGTACCGAATCCCTCCGGTAACCGAACAACCATCCGAGCTTCCCGTCTGGTAGTCAAATACTGGTTCTATAAATTCAGTAAGGCCGGAACAGGCGCTCGCTGGATCATTAAACGCAATAAAACCTTCACGACAATTCCATCCGTAATTTTCCCCTCCGGTACTATTAGCAGGTTGAAAATTTATTTCTTCTCTGGCATTTTGACCTACATCTCCCATCCAGATATCTCCCGTCAATTTATCAAAACTCCAGCGCCACGGATTTCTAATTCCAAAGGCCCAAATTTCGTCCAGCGTGCTCGCGTCATTAATAAAAGGATTATCGACAGGAATGGTATAAGCAGATAAGTTGGTCGTTACATCAAGTCGCAATAATTTACCTAAAAAATTTTGTCGATTCTGACTATTGCCTTGCGGATCTCCACCCGAGCCACCGTCTCCCGTACCAATGTAAAGATAACCATCTGGTCCGAAGGCAAGATCTCCACCATTGTGATTTCCGAAAGGCTGATCAAACTCCAACAAAACAACTTCACTATTTGGATTAGCAATATTTGGATCATCGGCACTGACTGAAAACCGGGAAATCCGGGTATTAAGACTACCTGCTGTATAGTCCACGTAGAAAAAACCGTTGTTTGCAAAATCAGGATGAAAGGCAAGACCTAATAACCCTTGTTCTCCACCACCACTGGAAATTTTATTTTGAATATTCAGAAAAAATTCTGGTAAAGTATTACCATCTCCGTCAATCACTTTTATTCTACCACCCTGCTCTACCACAAATAACCGTTCATCTCCAGCATTTGATAAATCAACAATACTGTTAAAGCCTGAAGCAAAATTCTCCAGCTCAATACTAAGCTGAGCAGTAAGATTAACAGTTAGTAAAAGTGTGAATAGAAACGGGGTAAATAATTTCATGGGGCGATTTTTATAAAAAATTATCTTTAGGAATGGCAAATAAATAAGTGCAGATTCTAGGCGAACTATTTTTGTATCAAAAAAAAAATGGGCGTTATGCTGTGTATAATAACCATTTTAGTGATGCAGAGTGATCCAAAAGAGGAAGTATAGAATCGTACTTTATTTATTTAACATTCCTTATCTCTGTAACAAGCCTATTGTTTAATGATTCGTCCGCGATATATTTGATCCCCTATTTTTAAACGATAAAAGTAGGTACCTGCCGCAGAAAAACGGCTTCCTGAAATTGTTATTTTATGATTTCCTTCCATCCACATTTTTTCCTCTTGCAGAATAGCTCTTCCAGTGAGATCATACACTTCTAAAGAAACGGACGCCCCCTGAGATAGTTCAAATGTCAGAAAAGTTTGCTGTTGAAAAGGATTGGGATAAAGTTTTGGAGCAGTTTGATTAAGATTTTTAATATTGGTACTGGTAATTATTGCATCGGTAAAAGACCATTGGATGCTTCGTTCTATTTGTTGAGCATCGTAAGCCGACTGCCGGGCATCAGCGGTCGCAAAATTTATCGCATCACTAATTTTTTCCAGATCGGTATGGGCTAAAAAACGAAGGGTAACAAGATCCGTTGCGGACGTAACACTCACTGCCTGATTCTGAGCAGCTTCCGTATACCACAACATTTTTAACTGACCATCTTTTACTTGATAATCTGTAACGCCAGTAACCGCCTGAAGTGATAAATTTGTCGGATCAAAATTCAGTGCTGCTTCATATCCTAATAACTCCTGACCCAATAACATACGAACGGGAATTTCAATAATCTCACCAGCAGCTACAGAACGATCCGCTATTTGCCAGGAGGTGTACCCGTTGCTTAGTAAAGAAGGATTATTACTTTCATTCAAATCCCCTATTTTCACACCAATAAAATCTATGTTTTCAACATCTGTATTTAAGTTGTTGACCATTATAGATTGTGGATAGGTGTATTTCAAAGCTTGCGATCCGTAGTCAAACGTATAATCAGCAGGTAAAAAATCCCACGACGATTGAGGAAATCGATCAACTGATTCAAGCACCATTTGTTGTAGTAATACCAGATCAAAAACGGTTACCCCGCCACTTCGATTAACATCCGCTGCAATATATTCATAAGGTGTTTCAAGTGTATCGATGAATAATAAATGTGCTCGGATTTTGATAATATCCAGTACCGTTACACCGTTGCGATGATTGATGTCTTTGGTTGGTGTTATTTCGTAATTCCCTTCTTGCGGTAAATTTTCAAATAGATAAGTCCCAGCAGCACCCGTCGTTAGAACAGACTGATCGGTACAAGCGACTTCCACCTGACCGATTCCTGATCCGTCCATACGATTGATGTTACCTTCTATATTATGATCACTCAATGGCAATACAATTTCAAGGTCCTCACAAGTAGTTACGCTACCACAATCATTCATAACTGTCAGACATAAACTATAAACGCCAGCACCAGGATAATCGTGCACAATATTTGCCGCAGTGCTGCTTCCTCCATCTCCAAAATCCCATTCCAGACTAGTCACTCCTACTGCCGTACTTTGCGCCATCACCTGACCATCCAACAATTCAAATGTAAAAGTACTTAATGGTTCTGTTCCGTTATTTTCAAGTACTACCTCCACTACGGCACTGCAGCTATTGACATCTGTTACTGTCACGGAATAATTCCCCTCCGAGAGATCCGTAAAATCTCCTGTGTTTATACGTCCCGTTCCAAGATCAAATTCAAAAGGCGCCTGACCTCCAGTTACATCAAGTGAAAATCCACCAGTACCATCATTACAAGTATCATCCGTTTGCTGTGTAATCATTATTTCTAACAAACCACTGTCTACCAACGTTACCGTTACTACTTCAGTACATCCTACTGCGTCCGTTGCGACTACCGTATAAGTGCCTACTCCCAAGTTGGCAAAGCTGATTTGATTCGTTGGACTACCATTTAAGGTATAACTAAAAGGAGTACTTCCTCCGGTAACATTCACCGAAAACTGTCCATTCTCATTACCACAAACCGGGTTAATAATATCAGCTGCCACGATAGCAACAGGAGGTGTATCACCGATCACCGCATTGAGCTGGGCGGTACAAGCATTTCCATCACGGATACCGATGGAATAAATCCCTTCTGCGAGATTATTAAAGTTACCATTGTTTTGTTCGACTCCGTCAATACTATAAACGAAGGGAGCCGTACCACCGCCAGCTACTACTACGAGAGAACCATTACTGTCGCCACAAGTCGCTCTGTTTAGTTGAGAGATAGCAATAATGGGCGGATTGGAATCAGCCAACGTAACGGTGATTGAATCGGTACATCCATCTGCGTCGGTTACGGTCACACCATAGGTTCCCGAAAAAAGATTATTAAAAACAGGTGACCCGGAAGTGGCGCCATTAAAGGTGTAAATAAAAGGTGCCGCACCTTCGTTTACCGAAAGCGTAAAACTTCCATTGGCGCTGTTGCAGACAGCATCTTTCTTTGAAAGAACAAAAAGTTCCGGAGCTGAATTAGCGATAATTGTAAAGCTGGTTTCGGCAGTACAACTATTTACATCCGTTACGGTAACTGAATAATCTCCAGCGCTCAGGTTTATAAAATTCGGATTGTTAAAATTTTGATTATTATATGAAAAAATGTAAGGAGCTGTCCCATCGGAAACAGCTAAATTAGCAGCACCATTATTTTGTCCACAGGTCGCCATGTCCAATTCAACAACCGCAAGGACAGGCGGACTGGAATCTGTCAAAGTGATCGTTGTAAAGTCGCTACAACCCTCCGCATCTGTTACTACTATTTCGTAAATTCCTGCAGACAAATTATCAAATTCCAGTAATTCAGTAGCCATTCCATTTATAGTATAAGTCAATGGTGCCTGGCCGCCGGCAATTGATATTTTAAAACTTCCATTTACACTGTTGCAGGTAGCATTGTTTTGTAAATCAACAGAAAGTACTGGAGGTTCATTTTCTAGAATGGTAAAGTTATTGATAGCTGTACAATTGTTGCCATCTGTCACAATGACCGAGTAATTTCCGGCACCTAGATTGATTAAATTAGAGTTATTAGAGGTTTCTCCATTATAAGAAAAAACATAAGGAGGCGTTCCACCGGAGACACTCAAGTTAGCAACACCATTTTCAGCTGAACAAGAAGTAGGTTCTACATTATCCACTGTCAAGGCTAAAGTACAAGCCAGGAAAACAGCACAGTCCGCAAATTCAGAACTGTTGCCCGTAAGATCCGTAGCGATAGCAGTCACTCTGTCTCCGGTATTTAGGGTGATTCCATCTATAAAAGGTTCAGATAAACTCCAGGAACCGTTTACTACGCTAGCGGTTCCGAGGTACGTACCTCCCTGACAAGGAGCGGTCGTACACGTGTTATTGTCGTTTCGGTAGACAGCTACAGACTGATTAGGCGGAGCAGTTCCACCTATATTTCCATATTCGGTAAGCGTAATCACCGGGGGAATGATACCATTATTGGCCGTGTTGGAAATGCGCAGTGCCAGAGAATCATTACAATAAAAACGATTCTGTAAAATACTGGTTCCATTCGTCCCCCCACCAATAATAAGACCAATTGCATTATTTACAACTACGTTGCCCATCCCCGGAGTAGTTCCTCCGATCTGATGCAAGTCACCACTATCACGGATCAGAATTCCACAAAATTCGTTTCCATTCGGAGTCGTTTCTGTAAAATTGGTTCCAATATAATTACCTCTGATGATCGCCCGATCGGCACCACCACGGATGACGATTCCACATCCTTCCCAAGGGCCTTGCCCCGGATTACTCGCAAAAAAATCTTGATCAAGTCCGTTACTATGAATCACATTACCACGATTAATTCCGCCAATGATTACATCGTCACCTGCCAACACATCAATTGCATCATCCGGGAAATTAATAATTTCCAATCCATATATAAGACAATGATCCGCACGAACAAAAAGTGCGTTGATGGCCGCATCCCAAATGTGATACTGTCCATCCAGCACAACCTTTGGACTAAAATCACCATTATTGCCAAAAGCGGGGTGCGTCGTAGCATCTATAAAGGTGGAATCATCAAAAATAGAAGGCAGCTCAAAACCAGAAGTCTCCCCCACTCTGATCGTATCGGGACCTTCACTGATTAAATTAAAAACAATGCGGTTGAAACCCGGCTGAGCGTTGGCACAGACGATCGCTTGTCGTAAGGAACCAGGACCTTCGTCATTTGTATTTGTGACGGAAATTTCGGTATTTCCATTGTCACAGGCAGATGCTGCAACCTGAATGACGGTCGGGTTATTTACGCCGCTAAGACCATAATTATTTCCGGCAAAATAAAGCGCATTTGTACCACCGTTGAGGATACCAAGTTGGAACGTAGTGTCCCAGGGAACGGAAAAATTTGGACAATTGGCGGTAGCATCCGTGTCGGCCTGGTTGTCCCAGTCCATATTCAACACCGTGAAACTGGCGTTAATATTTAAACTGCTGGTATTTAGGAAACTGCACGGATTCGTACGCAACCCCGAAATTCGGATACTGACCGGGGTCTGATCGTCCGGATTGATCGGAATTACTTCAATTTCAGTTAGCACAAAATAAGTCTGGGCCGAAATATTTCCATAAAAAAAAGAGAAAGACAGGAGCAAACCTATTGTCAATAGGAAAGACCTGGCAATGGAAGGTAATGTGATGTTCATAAATCATGGTTGTGTGCAATATCCCGATTAACAGCAGAGTGCCAATAAATCAGATTATCGTATTTAAAATAAAAATACAAAGCAAGTGCTTGTTTAACAACTGTACATAAATTAAGCACAGTTCCTAAACTTGCATTAATTAGCAATTTTCATCCAAGTTCTTAAAAGTGAACATATTATATATGTAGATTGATGGTCACGGCAAAAGTCTTATTCCTTGTGGGGTTACAAGGTTAAAATGTCATATTCGATTTTTCCGTGTTCTTAAGGTGTGGTCGGTTTTCGATGCTAAAAGTAATTATTTTAATTAAAAAATAGCAATTATTAACTTGAACTTAACCATTTGGGGATAAGAATAGCTAAAAAAGAGACAAAATAATAAGATTGGTACTAACTGCCAGGAAGTGAATTTGCGGAAACAAGATATTTTGAGCGCAAATGCGGCATTTTTGGTATAAAAACCGTAATTTTAAGGTTTCTAAGGGGTAGTATTCTTAGACTATAACCTTCCCTGATTGCACGACCAAAAGTTAATATTCGTTTCCAAATTTCCTTCGTTACTAAAAAGGATACGGATTTTTAGGTCAAAATTCACTATTACACGTATTACAATTATTCATTGAAGGTTCTTACAAAGCTTCATTTTACTAAAACGGTTAATGATTTCAAGCCCATGAAACATTTATTACTTTTCCTTGGACTAGTATGCTTAGGCAATACTACCAGCACAGCAAATTCTTCCACGACTTCTTTTTGGCAAATCATCTTTCCAGATGCGTTTTCTTTTTCTAGTACGAAAGTATCATCTGTTAAGACATCCAGTACTACTACGCTTTTCAGCAATTGCTCCGTTGCCTGTATTGAAGCTGACTCTTTGGAATTGTTAGATTTTATTAATAGTACAGATATCGCGACTATCGAACCCAGCTGGAGTGTTGGTAATCCAGTCTGCAACTGGTTTGGGGTAACAACAGACTCAGAAGGCTATGTTACAGAAATTACGATCACTAATTTTCCAACCATGGGTGCGGTGATAAGTGGTATTCTACCGCCTACCTTTGGACAAAGTGGATTGAGCAGACTTGAAATGTTCAGAATATCTACCAATAATTTAGATGGTACTATTCCAGCCACAATGGGTAACCTCTCTAACCTATCCGTGATATGGCTTGACGATAATCAATTTACGGGTACACTTCCAACTGAACTAGGAAACATTACAAACCTGGCTACCTTATGGGTTGATAATAATAAATTTACGGGTCCTGTTCCAGAAAGTTTTCTTGGACTTCCCAACCTAAATAAGCTCAGCCTTTATAATAATTGCTTTGACTCCTTACCGGATTTTACAGGAGCTGCATCACCCAATATTATTAGCAATAATGACATTTTCTGTCGTGACAATAAATTTACCTTCGATGATTTAGTGCCCAATGCTATTTATATGAATCAGCCAGGAGCAAATCTATATCATCCCCAGGACACCTTCGATATCCCAGCTACCGCCGCCCTCCAAACCGGAGACACTTACGCCATCGACCTCGGCATCGACGCTGGCCTTACTTCCAACGTATACAATTGGACCAGAAACGGCATTCCATTCGGACCAGCACTTTCCGTCAACAAACTAGACCTCAGTCCCATTTCCTTCGACGATGCAGGAACTTACTGTTGCTTTGTCACCAATCCAGCACTACCCTTGCTAACATTAGTCAGTACTTGCCAGACCATCTCGGTTACTTGCGGTACGAGTACAAGTGTGAGAGACGACGTACTTTGTGCTGGTGGTTCTATTGATATTAATGGTACCGATTATGGAGACCCCAGCGCAGGCTTTCCGCGTACCGGAACAGAAGATGTCTCGCCTGATCAATACGGTTGTGATTCTATTATCAGTATTGACCTCACGATCATGAGCGGGATGCCTGTTGATTTTGAACCAATCATTTGCCGGGATGATACCGTATTTGTAAATGGCACGGCTTATTATTTTGGAGAAGACGAAGGAACAGAAACATTCACCGTTAGCGGATGTGATTCTATTGTTGATGTCAATGTTGACTTCTTTCCACTTGCGACCAATACCATCGACGGAACTTACTGTCGCAGTGATACTGTTTACGTAGATGGTGTCGCTTATTATTTTGGCAGTGAAAATGGAAATCAAACTATATTAAACCAAAGTTTTCGAGGTTGTGATTCACTCGTTACCATCGATATGAATTTTCATCCGGCCTACACAGGAAATGACAACCGACAGTTGTGCACTGGTCAATCCGTTTTTATTAATGGTACCGAATACGGAGAAAATCCGCTCCCACAATCTGGCTTGGAACGCGTGGTGGGCGTAGCACCCAATGGCTGTGATTCACTGGTCAATGTCATGGTGACTATTTCCGACGGAATTACCGTAACGCGCAACGATGTTTTATGTTCGGGGCAAAGCATCTTTGTCAACGGCAACGAATACGGAGAATCGCCTTTACCTCGAATGGGCTCCGAAGAAATGACGTTGCCCAACGGTTGTGATTCTACCGTCATTATTGATATTTCTTTTCAAAATCAAATTACGGATAACTACGTGCCTTTCTTTTGTTATGACCAAACAATTGTCATTAACGGAACAACGTACGGAAATCAGGATATTGATGTTAATTATAGCGAGAGTGGTATGGAAATTATTCCAGGTGAGAATGGCTGTGATACCCTCCGAAATATCTTTATCAATTTCCATCCAAAAAGCGAAGTAGACACTACTTTTGTTATTTGTCCCGGTGGCTTTGTTTCTTTTAATGGAAATTTTTACAACGAAGGAACAACTAGCGGAACCGAGACCATCGAAAATGCAGACCCAAATGGTTGTGATTCTATCTATAACGTTTTCGTCACTGTTTATACACCGGAAGAAGCCAATATCACCCCTCAGGTTTGTCCAGGAAAAGATTTTGTTTTGAATGATAGAATATTTAATGCAGCCGATCCCAACGGAACGGTCATTCTCGAAGACGAAGGGTTTTATGGTTGTGACTCTACGGTAAATGTAATACTTAGTTTTTATGATTCCTTAAAAGGAAACTACGCTCGTACAATTTGTGATAATGATAATTTCACTTACAACGGTACACTTTACGGGGACGGTGGATCAGACGGAGGGATGGAAGTAGTTTCCAATGTCGGTGCCAATGGTTGTGATTCTTTTATTCAGGTAATCGTCAATTATATTCCAACCATCACAGGTAATTATACACTACGACTCTGTCCCGGCGAAAGTGAAGTCTTTGACAATACGCTGTACGGTAGTCAGGATGGTGGGATAGACAATGGATTTGAAACGCTCGAAGGCGAAGGTTTTGGTGGCTGTGATTCTACCGTAAATGTAACGGTTGCTTATTATCCAGCTGCCACACCTGGTTTTTACGAAGAGCGTATTTGTCGGACGGACACCCTTTTTTATAACGGCGAAGCTTATCATATTGGCAATACCTCTGGTACCGAAAATATTGGAAATGTGGCCTTCAACGGTTGTGATTCTCTGGTAGAAGTAAATGTCCGTTTTTTTCCACGAGTCCTTAATCGGATAGACCCAACGCTCTGTTCCGGAACGACGATCTTCGTCAACGGAACTACATACGGTGAAGCACCCATGTTCTTAGAATATGACTCAATTGTATTGGAAAATGCCAGCATTCGGGGTTGTGATTCAATCATCGTAGTGGATCTGAACTTCAATTCTTTTGTGGAAAACAATATCGGTGGAGAATATTGTGGTTGTGAAGAAATAAATATAAATGGCCAGACCTTTGATTGTAATAATCCATCGGATACCATCACCTTTCCCGGAGGAAGTTACACTGGTTGTGATTCTATTGTTAATATTAACTTGAATTATAACGAAGCGCCCGTCTTTGATCTAACACAAACACTTTGCCCGGGTGCAACGATTACTGTACGTGGAACTATATACGGAGAAGAACTACCGACCGGTACCGAAATTTTCCCGGCGGCAACCAGTGCGGGTTGTGATTCTACCGTTAATATTAATTTAGATTTTTATCCGAAAGAAACCAGGAATATTGCTGCCACTATTTGCCAGGGAGACAGTATTCTGGTCGGTGATACTTATTATAAATTTGCCGGAACCTTTAATGAAGTAAAATCAATGGCTACGGCCAACAACTGTGATTCGATCCTTGTTCTGACCCTCACCGTCACAGAACCAGCACCCGTCGAACTCGACGATCTGGGAGAAATCTGTAGCTCCGCCAATCCAATTGCATTGCCCACCGTTCAAGCGGGTGTCAATGGCAACTGGACGGGCGACGGTGTAAGCGGAAATATGTTTGACCCAAATATGTTGATGGACGACGTAATGCTCACCTTTACACCAACCGACGGTTGTGCGGAGCCAAATTCAACCACCATTACCATCAGTAGTTTCTCTTCGGGTAGTGTAACAGATTCTATTTGTCCGGGCGAGATGCTCAACATTTCCGGTATTGATATCACCATGCCTGGAAGCTACCGGGACACCCTCGAAGGTGCCACCATTACAGGTTGTGACTCTTTGGTATTAATTGAAATTCTAGCAAAAACACCCGTCGCTATTGCTTTAGAAAATATTCCTGCACTCTGTGCCGGAGACGCGCCGATCACCCTGCCCGACATGCAAGACGGAATCATGGGTAACTGGTCTGGTGATGGTATCAGTAATGGAAATATGTTTGATCCAGCCGGACTCAATGGAATGATCGATCTGACTTTTACACCTTCGGAAATGGGTTGTTTTGCCGCTACCACTATCCAAGCCAATGTCAACGATGGTGGTCAGATAACGCTGCCAAGTTTACCAGCCGTTTGTTCGCTGGATGATCCAATCGACTTAGATCCCGTACAATCCGGTACCGAAGGAACCTGGACGGGCGATGGAGTAACGGACAACACGCTTGATCCAAGCATACCAACCGGAAGCGTTGAATTGACTTTTACCCCGACCAACGCAGGCTGTGTCACGGCCAATAGTACAACGATACAAATAACCGCTGCTACTCCGATTTCACTACCGCCTCTCGGCATGGTCTGTGGAAATAATACAGTAACATTACCTACTACTCCCGATGGTGTTTCCGGTATCTGGAGTGGTCCGGGTGTCAATGCCACAGGAGATGAATTTGATCCTATCGGGCGTAATGGCGAAATCACACTGACGTTTACACCAAATGGAGATGACTGTTTGAGTGAAAATACGACGACTATTATGATTGGTAGTTTTGCTTCGGAAGCGATCAGTACTACCATTTGTGAGGTAACGGGGCAGGATACGATAATTAATGGAGTCACTTATTCAATTGCCGGAGTTTATGCAGATACCCTGATCGGTGGGTCTGTCGCCGGATGTGATTCGATTATCAATATCACTATAACCGATGCCGCCACAGAAATTACACTGGACGAGTTTCCGGGACTTTGCAGCTCTGGAATTCCATTTACTTTACCGGTGGTACAATCCGGCATCAACGGTAGCTGGACAGGCACGAATGTTACGGGAGGAAATACTTTTAATCCAACGGAAAATGGTTCCTTCACCATTAATTTTATACCAGAGGCAGCAACCTGTGCAACTAGTGTTAGCACCAATATTGAAGTTGGCGATAGTGCTTCGGGCATGGTGGTAGAAAGCATCTGCGAAGGAGATTCAATAGCGCTGGGTGATACCTTTTATTTTACTACGGATGTGTATATGGATACGATTCCTAACGGCTCCGTGGCGGGTTGTGATTCTATTGTCACCTTGAATTTAACAGTAGAAAATACGGCTTATAGCCTGGATAGTTTTGACGGACTTTGTACTGGAGCTGATCCGCTTGGTCTCCCTACCCTGCAAGATGGCATCAGTGGAAACTGGGAAGGAACCGGAATTGAAAGCAATACAAATACTTTTAATCCAGCTGGACTATCTGGAAACATAACACTTACTTTTGTACCAAATACCGGATCTTGTGCGAGTACTGCTACGACAACGATTGAAGTGTCAGAAAGTATACTAACAAATCTTGAGGCTACTATCTGTGCCGGAGAAACCTATCGTTTTAATAATACGGATTATGATACCGAGGGAGATTATACCCAAATGCTTCCCGGGACAGGAAGTGACTGTGATACGGTTTTAAATTTAATTTTAAATGTAGAATCGGTAGATAATTTACCAGCGGCCAATGCGGGTAACGACCAGGAAATTTGTGGAGAAGAAACCAATCTCGCTGCCATCACGAGCAACGGTATCACCGGATATTGGGAGGCCATCATCGGCGCACCAATGATTGCGGATGAGACCAGTTCAGGAACGATTATCGGAGATTTACAAGCAGAAACCTATCAACTGCGCTGGGTTGTTTCTTCCGAATTCTGTCCAGATTACGATCAGGATACGGTCAACATATCCGTGACGATGGACGAGCCGCTGGCAGTTACGGATTCATTTTTAATATTAAATACCAATCCGGTCATTGAATTAAACCTAACGGCAAATGACGATTTACCAGAAGACTTTACGGTTAGCCTTTTAAACGAACCGATTGCAGGAAGTATCGAAAATCTGGGAGATGGTCTTTACGAATATACCGCCGCTACCGATTTTGAAGCGGGTCAGGTTATTTTGGGATACGAAGTTTGTAGTGAAATCTGTCCGGACTTATGTAGTCAGGCCGCGATCATTATTACGTTAGAAATAGACGATAGTCCTGTGATCGAAGTGCCGAGTGGTATCACGCCCAATGGAGATGACAAGAATGAGCTGTTGGTCATTCCAGCTATTCGGGATAATCCGGAATTATTTGAAAAAGCAGAATTAGTCATATTTAGCCGCTGGGGAGATGTGGTTTTTCAAGCACAACCTTATGCAAATAACTGGGACGGATCAGGTCCTACTGGTAAAGGGGTTGCGCAGGGAACTTACTATTATGTTCTGAGATTAAATTTGGGAGAAGGAATGGTTTATCGGGGAGATATTACAGTTTTACGGTAGGATTTAGCCGAACTTTGCTGTTGGCTAAACGTTGCTATTGGCTAGGGTGTTCAATCAGCTGAAAAAACCTCTGCATTTTCATGTTAATTTATTTCAAATAAATTCATTTGATAACTTGCTCTTCAGAAAATAATGCGATCCCTCTGGGATCGAACGACTGCGGGCCTCGAATCTCGGCTAACATAATGTGATCCCTCTGGGATCAGTCCGAAAAAACGTAATAAAAACTGCATAAGAAATTTTTAGCTTACACAGTGTAGATTGAACACCCTATCTATTGGCATTTGGCTATTGGCTCTCCTAAAACGGGAAGAGGTTGGTGGCTTCGGCAATAAATAACCGGGCATATTGATTAACGTAGGAACAAGGCATTGCCTTGTTCCTACGTTGATCTGTTAACTTCAATTTCTTTACCGTCTTTTTTGAGTTTTTCAAATACTTTAGAGGGCGATACCTACGCGTTGAAAGGACCGATTAACGAATCACCAATCAACTGTTCTTATTGTCCTGGACAAAATTAACAATTTGAAATACATACTGATTGAGGATCATTAAAAGAATAACTTATAACATTTGGCTGTTTAATTTACTCCTCATTTCTAAAACAAAGAGAGCCCGCCTGGTTTTCACCAAGCGGGCATATTCCTCAAGATATGAGAATCTCTAAACTTTGCCAAATCTATTGGACCGGCGAACCGATCGGCAGATTTATCCGTTTTTTTACCTTGACAGTTCTTTCCTGCGTGCGCTATACGCTGGGACTGTCTGTTTTGATTACACTACTATTTTGCTCCATACCTATAAAAAGGTATCGATTATCCAGAAAAAGTCCAGACAAATAAATAACACTTAAGGGGAGTGTAATTTTGCTTTAATCTTAAATCGGTAATGGGATAAATGCTTTAAAAATACAAATATACAGCCTTCCTTCTGGCTGCTTATAGCCTACATCAGGAATGAGGTATTGAAGTTGAATAAATTTTTTAATATTAAAAGCTGTAAAATATATTAAATTCGTGAGAAGTCCCTACTTCAGGACCAAAAGTTGCGAAAAAATAGTCAAATCCGTAGCCAATTGTAAAAGTATTATCAGAACCAGGGTACTCTCCTACCAGGATTCCGGCCTCCACGTGCGCAGCTCCGGCCGTACTTCCACCCGCTCCCAGCCAAAAGTTTTGGGCCATTTTGTAACGCAGGTTAAAATCTATATTAATTTTTGCATCAAAAGTATATTTTGCCCAAACACTTGGTTCAATAAATTTATCGTCGTCCAGGTATTTAATCAAGCCGACTATTCCGTAGAAATGCTGTACCCGACGCGTAAAGAATTCACCATTATTATCTTTAAATTCCAAATCTAATCCAATCAATTGAGGAACAGAAACACCGCCGTATAATTGCGTATCATCCAGAAATCCGCCAGAAAATCGCTTATAAGCAAAAGCACCGAAGCCAACATCTGGAAAAAGACGGGTCTGATCTTCGGTAATTAAAATATCATCTGCTTCCAAAAATTCAATATCCGTAATATTTACCCGATACTGAACGAGTCCGATATTAAAACCTACGGAGATTCCGTGATCATAAATATCATCCGAAAAGATGGTCGCAACTCTTCCGTACAATCCTGTAAAACCGGTTGGTCCGGTTTGGTCATTAATTAAGTATCCACCACTCAAAAGACTAATGCCGTCGCCATCGTATAGATACGATCCCTGTATCAGCTGTGTTGTTGGTGGATTGTCAAAACCCACCCATTGACGGCGAATACTGGCACCAAAAGTCGTATGCTGATCGAAAACCATAAAATCACTACTGAGACCCGCTGGATTAATCACTCCTATATTTTGTCGATACTGCGTAAAGAGAGGTAATTGCTGAGCAGCAATTGATACTTGAAAAATCAGACATACCAAAAGGGTTTGGTAAATTTTATTCATTATTAAATCGGCTTTGAAATGATTATCCGGAGAGGTGGGAATACTCCGATACATTTTACGCAAGGCAAAGATAAGGATTTTAGAGAAAAAGGTAAACAGATATGTTTGATTAAATAGAAAAAACCACTCATATTTGCTGAAAAAAAAGATGCTCCCATTCCATTACGCTTTTAAGATCAAAGATATTGCCAGCACACGCAGATTTACCAGCAGAACAACGTACGATGTTTTTTCTCGATTACAGTGGAAATCCCATTGGATTGAAAGCTTTTAGAAATTTAGAAATGGTTTTCACCAAATAAAAAAGCTGCTTTCCCTGACAAGGGCAGGAAAGCAGCAACAAAAACTGTTTAAATCAGTTTTACGACATCTTTGGAAGGGTATTACTCCCATTTAATTCGTAGTGAGAACAATAAAACATTGGGGGATGGCCTCCAAATCAGAGACAATACCAAAATACTGGTGACCGGATGAAATCCGGCAATTAAAATTGCCACTTTCCTCCATCGTGAAAAACAAAATGATTAACAAAAGAGATATGTCCCAGGATTATTGGACTCAAAAATGTTTAATCGTTGGAATTGTGTGGAAAATCTGGAGGCAGGTCTACTCCGGTGTGATTTGCGTGCACTCAAAGGTACAACCAATATCTGGTGATTTTCATACCCGCTTATGGGTATTTTTTGTATATAAAAAAAATACATTCCTCAAGCGAATTAAAAACCAGCTAAATAGGCTGTTTATGACCTGTATTTTTTCAAAAAACCCAATGTAACGTTCCTCTTCTATTTTCGTAAGGTATTGTAAACCAACCATTTAATAAAAACGCTACGTTAATTAATCACTAAACTCCTTCCTCCCCTGTTTATTTGGTGGCTATTACCATATAAATAGGGTAACTTTGCACCTGTTTTTCAAGAAGTTGTTGAAGAATAAAACACAATAAGCATTTACAATGAAAGAAATTAGAAATATTGCCATTATCGCCCACGTTGATCACGGCAAAACTACTTTGGTGGATAAAATTTTATACCAAAGCGAACTCTTCCGTGAAACAGAAGAGAAAAAGGAATTGATCCTGGACAACAATGACCTGGAACGAGAAAGAGGGATTACGATCCTTTCCAAAAACGTTTCGGTGGAATATAAAGGTACCAAGATCAATATTATCGATACTCCTGGTCACGCCGATTTTGGGGGTGAAGTAGAAAGGGTATTAAACATGGCCGACGGTGTATTGCTACTCGTCGATGCTTTTGAAGGTCCAATGCCGCAAACCCGCTACGTACTGGGTAAAGCAGTTGCTTTGGGTCTAAAGCCTATCGTGGTTGTCAACAAGGTAGATAAAGAAAATTGTCGTCCGGAAGAAGTTCAGGAAATGGTTTTTGACTTAATGTGTAATCTTGACGCGACGGAAGATCAGCTTGATTTCCCTACCGTTTACGGTTCGGCAAAAAATGGCTGGATGTCTGCACACTGGGATGACCAAAAAGAAGATGTTACTTACCTGCTAGATCAGGTACTCGAACATATTCCCACTCCTGAAATCAAGGAAGGTACGCTGCAGATGCAGATTACCTCTATTGACTATTCTAACTATATCGGTAGAATCGCCGTAGGACGTGTTAGTCGTGGTTCTTTAAAAGCCAATTCGCCAGTTTCGTTGGTAAAGCGAGATGGTACTATTGAAAAAAGCAGAATTAAAGAGCTTTTCATTTTCTCTGGTTTGGGTAAAGAAAAAGTAGAGGAAGTACAATGTGGTGACCTATGCGCACTCAACGGTATTGATAATTTCGATATTGGTGATACGGTTGCAGATTTCGAAAATCCGGAAGGTTTAGTGCCTATGGATATTGACGAACCAACGATGAGTATGTTATTTACCATCAATACTTCGCCATTCTTTGGTAAGGAAGGAGACTTCGTTACTTCTCGTCACTTACGAGATCGTCTTTATAAAGAAATTGAAAAGAACCTCGCATTACGCGTAGAAGAAACAGAATCTCCGGATGCTTATATCGTTTACGGACGTGGTGTACTACACCTCTCTGTATTGATCGAAACAATGCGTCGGGAAGGGTACGAATTACAGGTAGGTAAGCCGCGCGTAATTATCAAGGAAATTGATGGTAAAAAGAATGAGCCGATTGAAACCATGACGATTGATGTACCGGAAGAAACTGCTGGTAAGGTCATCGAATTGATCAACATGCGAAAGGGAGAAATGACTGTCATGGAACCCCGTAATGACCTCATGCATCTCGAATTTGAGATTCCATCCCGTGGTATTATCGGACTAAGAAACAGTATTTTGACAATTTCTGCAGGTGAAGCGATTATGGCGCACCGTTTCTTAAAGTTTGCACCGTGGAAAGGAGATATTCCTAGTCGTTCTAAAGGTGTTTTAATTGTTCACGAAACGGGCGTTAGTATTCCTTTTGCATTGAATAAATTACAGGATCGTGGACACTTCTTTATTCCACCCGGTGTGGACGTTTACGAAGGTCAGGTGATTGGAGAACACAACCGTGATAATGACTTGATTGTCAATGTTACCAAAACTAAAAAGATGTCTAACATGCGTTCTTCCGGAGCGGATGATAAAGTAAAAATTGCCCCGCCATTGATTATGTCTTTGGAGCAGGCCATGGAATACATTGATGATGATGAGTACGTGGAATTGACGCCCAAGAGTATTCGTATCCGCAAGATTTATCTAAAGGAGCACGAGCGTAAGCGGGGCAAGGGAGCGATTGCTTAAAAGAAGTTATTGGCCGTTTGCTATTCGCTGGCTTTCGCTTCTGACGTATTAAAAAAGCCGGTTCGGTAGAGACAATTGTCTTTATCGAACCGGCTTTTTTGTGGACTGTTTTGGGAAGAAACGTAGATAGAATTGAATACTCCCCTACATTTTATTAGCCGAAGAAAAGATTCTGCTCCAGTTGATGCCATTCCAGATACTGCCATTTTTGGTAGAAAACCAGATGAAGAGTGGCTTACCGACAATGTGATCTTCCGGTACGTATCCCCATACCCTGGAGTCTTCCGAATTGTGGCGATTGTCTCCCATCATCCAATAGTAATTTTGACCAAAAGTATAGGAAGTCGTCGGTTGACCATCGATCAGAATTCGACCATTTTTGATCTCTAGCATGTGGCCTTCGTAAGCGGTAATAACGCGTCGGTACAGTTCGATATTGTTAGGAGTAATCGTTACGGTTTCGCCGCTTTTTGGCAAAGTGATGGGTCCGTAATTATCGTTCGTCCATCCGGGAAAATTCTTTGGATCGTGTGGAAACAAAATGTCCGGTCTCTGTGGATTTCCCGGGATGGGTGTCAATGTAAATTTAGGATCCATGGCAGTGATTTGTTCTACCTGTTTATTGGTCAAAGCATAGATTCGATCATTGCCCTGATTGGTGGTCGCTCTGGTTTCTGCGAGCGAAACACCCCACTCTTCCAGTTTTTCATTCCGAATAGATCCACCATTCAAACTCAACTGATACCGGTATTGTAATTTGGACGGATTGACCGCTGGTTGATCATTGATGTAAACCTGCTTGTTTTTAATTTCCATCTTGTCACCCGGAAGAGCAATACAACGTTTAATATAATGATCTCGCTTGTCGATAGGACGCACCCGTGTTTTAAGATTTTTAAATTCCGGTCTGTTTAAAGCACCATAGCGACGCAGGTCTTCCAGACTATAATTCCGGCCTGGTCCGACAATCGTACTATCCCCCGCTGGGTAATTAAAAACTACGGGGCTGTTGCGATCTACATTTTCAAAAGCAGGCAATCGATGATAACCCAGGCTTGGTGTTTTTGTATAAGATTCATTGCCCAAAAACGGGACGGTATTGTGTACCAGTGGAAGCTGCAAAACAGTCATCGGTGTTCGGATACCATAATGTGCTTTGGAAACAAAAAGAAAATCTCCAACCAGCAGCGATCCTTCCATTGAAGAAGTAGGAATCACAAATGCTTCTATTAAAAACATCCGGATAAAAGCAGCAGCAAAAACGGCAAAAATAATGGCTTCGGTCCATTCGCGACCAGCTCCTTTTTTATAAGGATTGTTGGCCATTAATTTGCGGTATTCTCGTTCATCATTTTGCTCCTTGGCCGTAGCAATTTGCGCCATATAGGCTTTTTCCATAATAATGGCTGGGCCCAAATACTTCGCATCCTTATTGGCACTAATCATAAAATAGGAAATCGGCGCGTAGATAACTGCCAGTGCAGCATCCAGAAAGGAATTTTTGCCAAAAGAACGAACCATATCCACGTTCATTCCCGCCAGGATAAAGATATTGACGATGGGCAATAGCAATAATGCGGCCCACCACTGCGGACGGCCGATAATTTTACACCAGGTAATAAAATTTAAGCCCGGAATCAGGGCATGTATAGCGGGTTGTCCCGCCTTTTCAAATACCTTATAGAGACTGATACTCAGCAAGATATAGTAAATAATTAAAAAAATAAGTACACTCACATTTTTTGGTTTTCAGAACTTACCAATCTTGTAAATCCCATTTAAAAAATTTCACAAATATAAACAGATTTTCGGGTATCCTGACCCGATATCTGCTTCCTTTCGGTAAATATACAACTTTAAAGTACGAAATGTTTCGTGGATGAGGAGAAGATTTGAGTTTTGGGAAGAAGTTTTGCGTTCTGGTTTTAGTTATTCGAAGGGAAAACGCTGTTTATTGGGAACTGCGTAGAGCCAATTTATTGAGAGTAGTTTTGAGCTCTGAGGATTGAGATTTTTGACTGACTGACGGTCGGCATCCACGACGTGACCAGCTTTTGCTGGGCATGGACGTTGGATGCGATGTTGTGTGCTGTGCTTTTTCTGTATTTTATATACTTTCTATTTAATTCGTATTACTATTGATTCATTCAATTTCCCAGTCAAATTAATTCTAAATAAGCTATCCAATTGTCTTTTGTCTTTAATTAAAGTCGTAACTTTTTCGTCGATAATACTCACCTCTTTCAAATACAATAAAAAGGTATCAAGTCGATTATGAATTTCCCATGTTCCCAATCCAAAATCAATGGTGTCAGATTTTGCTTGTCCAGTTCCTAATCTTATTATAGTTGTATCATTAATTGGTTCTTTATAGTCATTTCTAATATTATGCTTTATCGACTCAATTGAGTTTCCAGCCTCAATAATTTGAACGGTAATATCGAAATCTGTTTCGTTAACGAAAATTAAATCCTGTACAGGGTCACAAGATGACACCAAGATGCTTAGTAATAATATTGATAACAGATTCGGTACTTTATCGATTCTAAGCATAATTTTAATTTTTTTTCTCATAGCACACAACGGTTAGCATAAACGACGGCCTGACCGAATGGGAAGGCTGGCCGTTTTATGCGCTGTTCGCTTCCGTTTTTTCTTACTCCCAACAATTTTTTTTACTATATTCAATTACTTCTTCTTCGCTTATAATAGGTTTCCAACTTTTGTCTCTTTCAAATCCGTCTTTCTCTTCTTCGTAAAAATCCACCTTCTCATGTTTTGAGGTGGTACAGAATAATTCTAACTGCTCAGATTTAATATAATCAATTTCGGTCTTAGATTCTTCCTTTAATTCTTGATCGTATATTTCAGACCTACACGATAAACATTTTTGACTATTCATCGCTATGCTGCCACATACTTTACAAGTTTTCAAGTTCTTAAACGTTCGCTCTAAGAAATCTGGAATAATTGTGGATTTCAACTTCGAAGCTGGGATATTTTTGAGTAATGAATACCACCTAAAATATTCATTGTCAATTTTTATTTCCTTTCCGTTTAGCAATCTTACAGAAATCACTTGTTCGTTTTGTAATTCTACATTTTTTATATCGTCCCAATTAATTTTTCTTTCTTTTTGAAAATCTTTTAAAGTAAATCCCTTGGCACTCACATCATTTATTACTTTTAAGTTTATAAAATCTTTTGTCCAAATCAGAATTTGAAGGGTCATTGTTTTCCATGCGAAAATGGAGGTAGGGACTCCTATTACTCCCCCAATTAAAAATGCTCTCCAATCCAATTTTAAAACTGCTAAAATCATAAAAATTATTCCACAAATAGCCAATATAGTAATTATCGAATCAATAATTGACTGTACATTTTTACTATATGGAACTTTGATGATTTTCATTTTTTTCTAATGGAAGCGAACTTGGGTATACGCGAAAGAAGGCATTATTCATTCTTCATTAAACACGACCAAGAAAAACATTATTCATTAATAATTACTCCTCTTCCACAAAACCTTCTACGTAGAGTTTTTCTCCTTTGCGCTGGCCGCTGAAGAATACCTTGATTTTTTTGTTGAAATAACCTTTTTTGGTCGCATCGAAGGTGATGGATAATTGACCGATAGAATCGGGTTCGGTGGGGATATTTTCCCAATTGGGAGCAGTACAGCCGCAGTCGGGGCGCACGCTTTCGATGACGATGGGCTGATCGCTGATGTTTTTAAACTTAAAATCGGCGGTGACGGACTCGCCTTGGAGGAGGTCGCCGAAGTCGTGCTCGGTGGTGGTTTCCCATTGGATGACGGGCGGGTCAGTGGGGAGGGAGAAGGCACAGGCGATGAGGAGAAAAAGCAATGATAAAAATTTCACAGTATAAATTTTAAATTCAAAACAAACAGGATTGTACGTATAAAACGCTGAATTATGTATCAATGATATCTAGCGTCATCAACTATTTGGAACAGTACATAAATAAATTGATATTTTAGACTTGGTTATTTTGTTACTAATCAATACCTTCAATTTCCGGGTAACTTGTATCTATTCTAAAATCCTTGGGACTAATGATAAAAATTAATATGGTTATCCGTCTTTTCAAATCCTGTTAATCTTGCTATCTTTTTTTATAAAAAGCGATTAGATCACTCGAAGCAAATAATTCACTCCCCCTGCTCAATCACCTCCCACGTATGATCCGACAATAACTTCACCGTCGCAATAAAAGTATACGGCTTGGTTCTACCCCATTGATCAGGCCCAATCATGGATAGTACTTTTGTAGTCTCATCGGCTTTGGCATACAAGTGGTAAATATGACTAATAAGTGGTTTAAAGTTCATCTCTGCGAGATAAATATCCTCGGAAATTTTTACCCGATCCTGAATTTTTTTAGCCTGGAGTGCCAGCAATTCAATCTGTTCACGAATCTGATCCATTTGCGTATCAGCCTGCTCGTACATCGCCTGTACCGCAAGACCTTTGGTACGCCCCCGATCCATCGGGCGAATTACGACGCCACCCACCGTATGCGCGTATGGTAGCATATGTGGATTTTCTGCTATCTTATCTTTATCGATTGGATTTTTCTTTGAAAGCTTGGGTTCTTGATCATCGGTTATATCCCGTCTTTTCCTTTCCATTACCGTAGACATTTTATAATCTTTTAGAAAAACTAGTTAAAACAACAAAAACCTAACGAATATCTTCCCACTTGGTTCACGAAAAAAGGCTGACTATCCAGAGACAATCAGCCTTCCACCAAATGGTGTGACAAGGTGTTATGTGTATATTTGGGAACTTAATTTTTTTTAAAGACGCTCTATATTATTATATTATTTTAATTCGAAGCTACCTTTTCCAGCTAAAAAGCCTTTGTTGTATACCTCTACGTTGTATTTTCCTTTCTGAAATTCTGTATTTGGCTCCCATAACATACAAGCCTGCGTCTCTTCGTTGGTATAATCGATTTCTTTTACTTTCGTATAACGAATCTCTTCGCTCATGTTAGAAGTCAAAATCCCGGAACCCAAATCCTCCACTGCTAAAGTTTCCCCCACTGGATTAATAACTCTTACGTAAAATTTTTCTACTCCACCTTCTACCACTGCGTTATCGGTCGCATCAAAACATATCCGAATACGATCTACAGAGCTAGCACGGCTTTTAACTTTTACTTTTCCGCTTTTACGGATTTTAAATCCTTCACCTTTTACAGACATTACCTTCACTACAGAAGCGACATTTACTTTATCAGCCAAAGAAGCATTTTCTGTTTCCAATGACTCTTTTTGGCTTACCAAAGCTGCTTTTGCGGTGACCAGTTCGTCGTTCATTACCCGAGCAGTAGCTACCTCACCTTCCAGTGAAACTTTAACTGCATTTAGTTCTCCATTCTGCTGAACGAGAATTTCGTTGTCTTGTTTTAGCTTATTATTTTCAGACATATAACCGTCCATCTGAACACGGAGGTTGGTCATCTCTTCTCTTGCTTTCGCTAAATCAGCCTTTGTAGATTTTCCCTGACGAATATAACGGGCAATCTTGTCTTTCTGCTCCTTTAATTCTACTTTTTGCTGATCAATAACTGCGTTTAATTCTTCGTTTCCACCACGCATTTCCTCTAATTCAGAAAGAGAAGCATAGTATTGCTTTTCTAATTCAAGCTTTAATTTCTCCGCTTCGTCGATCTTTACTTCTTGTTGAGAAATCGTTTGATTGTTGTTGACATTCTGAAACATCAGAAAAGCACAGATACCTAATAAAGCCACAATTGCTACTGCTCCGATGGCCGTTAATCGTTGTTTTGAATCTTTTGAAAAACTCATAATTGGTATTTTTATTATTGATTTAATAAATCCTGACTTGTTTGGTCTTTTCAGGTTTTGAATAAAAGTTTAATAGTTTGTTATCGCAAATGTACCATCTTAAAGCGTTTGGAAGCAAATTTTATTTCCTTAAATCCTTGATTTTCAGTCAAATTGGGTGTTAATACGGTTTTCAGAAAAAAGCTTTTAATGGAAAACCCCTATGTTCAAATCTGTGGTAAACACTTTGATCCTTTTTCCAGACATTATTGGCGGGATCGCCGGTTGGCTGTTGGCTGGTTAATATTTAGGAACGGTTCAAAAATAACTATCCATTCTGACTTTAAAATTTTTCCTACCTTTATCTTTGAGTTGGTTGGCTTCCTTTTAGAGAATTCGCGATAAAGAGCAGCCAACTGACTAACCAGCAAACAAGCCAACTGGCCTAATAAATAAATCTACTATGTACAACAACCTAGACCTCACCAAAGTACTCTTTCTTGATATTGAAACCGTTTCCGAACACGCTACCTATGATCACCTCGATGAAACTTTTCAAGGTTTATGGAAATTAAAAACCCGTCAGGTCCTGCGGCAGTATGATGAACCGATTACGGAAGAACAAGCCGTTGCTGCTTATCCTGAGAAAGCAGGAATTTACGCAGAGTTTGGAAAAATAGTCTGTATCTCGGTAGGAATCGTTACGCGTACCAAAGGCCAACTGGGGGTACGACTTAAATCTTTTGCCAGCGATGACGAAGCGGAATTACTCCGGGATTTCTCTCAAATGGTCAATCAATATTATAATAATCCCAATAAGCATTTTTTCTGTGGGCATAATCTACGGGAATTCGATGTACCTTATATGTGTCGCCGAATGTTGATCAATCAATTAGAACTTCCCGCCACACTCGACATCTCTGGCAAGAAGCCCTGGGAAACCAAACACCTCCTGGATACTTTAGAGATGTGGAAATTTGGAGATTATAAAAACTATACTTCACTTAAACTACTTGCCGCTTGTTTTGGATTTCCTTCACCCAAGGATGATATTGATGGTAGTGAGGTAGGTGGGGTTTATTGGGTAGAAAAGGATTTGGACCGAATTGCGCGGTACTGCGAAAAGGATACACTGGCGGTAGTGCAATTATTATTGAAATATTTACGGCAACCGATTTTGACGGAGGAGCAGATTGTTTTTGTTGAGGGGTAGGTTTTGCCGAGATTGCTTACTTTTGCACCATGAATCCAAAACATCTAATTGCCCCTTCCCTACTAGCCGCTGACTTTCTTCACTTGGCCGATGCCGTTCAACTCATCAATGACAGCGAAGCCGACTGGTTTCACCTCGACGTGATGGATGGCGTATTTGTACCCAACATCAGTTTCGGAATGCCGATTATCTCCGCCGTCAAAAAGATATGTACCAAACCACTCGATGTTCATCTGATGATCGTCGAACCAGAAAAATATATTACTGCCTTTCGGGATGCGGGTGCCGATGTGATCACCGTCCACTACGAAGCATGTCCTCATTTACACCGTACTATCCAGCAAATCAAGGCCACGGGTGCCAAAGCAGGTGTTGCCCTCAACCCACATACCTCCGTGGATCTGCTCGATGATGTGCTGGAAGATTTAGATATGGTACTCCTCATGTCGGTCAATCCCGGTTTTGGTGGACAAAAATTTATTTATAATACCCTTGCCAAGATTCGTAAACTTCAGGAAAAAATCACGACCCGTAATCTTTCTACCGTCATAGAAATAGACGGTGGCGTAGGTTTACAAAATGCCGAAGAATGCCTCAAGGCTGGTGCCCGGGTACTCGTGGCTGGTAGCAGTGTTTTTAAAGCAGAAAAGCCGATGGACGCCATTTCCCGTCTTAAAGGTATTGGAAAAGATACTTTGTTTGCGTAGGAGGCGTTGGTTTATAAAATGCTACTTGCTATTTGCTGCTGGCTTCTTGCTCCCTAAATCGTAAAATCAACGGATTATAAAGCGACCTTAAACGATTCGTCGCAACCAAAAACCCAGGCAAACGTAGATTATTTTGTTAAAATGTAGAAAGAACGAGCCATCGCTTTGTTCCTACGATTCAAATTCAACATTTCAACAAGCGAAGCGTCTCAACACCTAAACATTCTCAAAAATTCCTATGAAATATATTCTACCCCTGCTTTTCTTATTGGCCAGTATGGCGCTTCAAGGACAAGAAAACAAAGCAACTATTTATGGTGCCATTACGGATGTTACCAGTGAAGAAACGGTTGGGTTTGTGACCGTTTTTGTCAAAGGAACCAATAATGGAATTTCTTCCAATGCGCAAGGAACCTACTCTATCGTGGTGCCCGCCGACGAAGCCGTCACCATTGTCTTTAGCCGGATTGGTTACGAAGAACTCTCCACGACCGTCACTCCGACCGCCGCCGGAAAATCCCGTAAAGTCGATGTCTCCATGGCCCCCTCCGAATCGGCGGTAGAAATTGAGGTAACGGAAAGTCGCCTGGAAGAAGCAGGGATGATTAAAGAAGAGGTCACAGAATTAAAATTATTACCCACCGTTTCCGGAAATTTTGAAAGTGTGCTCCCACACATCGCACTCGGTACGAGCGGCGGAACGGGAGGTGAATTGTCTTCTCAGTATAATGTTCGTGGCGGTAACTACGATGAAAATCTGGTCTATGTAAATGATTTTGAAATCTATCGGCCACAATTGATTAGAACGGGACAGCAGGAAGGATTGAGTTTTCCCAATATTGATTTGATCAGAGATTTGTCTTTTTCATCTGGTGGTTTCGAAGCGCGGTATGGAGATAAATTATCTTCTGTTTTGGATATTAAATACAAGAGACCTGACTCTACCCGTGCCTCGGTAGGACTAAGTTTTTTGGGTGCTTCTGCGCACATCGAAGGAAGTTTTAAAGCAGGCAAAGAAAATTATAACAAAGTACGGTATTTAGTGGGTGCACGTTACAAAACGACTCGCTATATTTTGGGAACACTGGATGTAACCGGAGAATACGCGCCTAACTTTGCGGATTTTCAAGCGTACGTCACCTATGATTTTAATAAAAACTGGCAATTGGGTTTGCTTGGAAATTACAATAGTAGCGAGTATAATTTTCAACCACGAAGCCGGGCCACTACCCTTGGATTGATCGACCTTGCACTGCGATTGACTACGGTCTTCGAAGGACAAGAGGTAAGTGATTTTACTACGCAAATGGGCGGTGTTTCGTTGACCTATATTCCAGATAGAAAAAGAAATCCTTTATTTTTAAAATTCCTCGCTTCTACTTATCAGAGTCACGAAAATGAACGATTTGACATTATCGGAGATTATTTGTTAGGACAAATTGAAACTGGGCTGGGTAGCGACGCCTTTGGCGAACTGGTTGCCACGCTCGGTACGGGTACGCAGCATCAGTATGCACGAAACTTTCTGGTAACCAACGTGACCAACGCGGAGCATAAAGGTGGTCTGGAACTACAAAAAGACCATACCGAATCTAATAAAACATCCAACCATTTTTTACAGTGGAGCGGTAAGTGGCAACACGAACGGATCGACGATCGCATCAACGAATGGGAACGATTGGACTCCGCTGGTTACTCCCTCCAATTTGATACTTCACAAGTGCTTTTGGGTAATGTCCTCAAGCGGGATTTTGCACCGCTCACCTCCAATCGCTTCAGTGCTTATTTCCAGGATACCTATACTTTCAAGCAGGAAAATCGGCACGAAATAAAGATTTCAGCGGGAGTAAGAGCCAATTATTGGGATCTAAATAAAGAGCTAATTATTTCTCCCCGCGCACAATTGCTCTACAAACCTTTGGGTGCTAAAAACGATATCTCTTTTCGATTGGCCACTGGCCTTTATAGTCAACCCGCCTTTTATCGAGAACTACGGGGACCGAACGGAACGATTAACCGAGATTTAAAATCGCAAAAATCTTTTCACCTAGTGGGAGGACTGACCTTGGATTTCAAGAATAAAGGAGGCAAAAAATTCCGTTTTATTACCGAGGCTTATTATAAAAAATTATGGGACCTGGTTTCTTACGAAGTAGACAATGTGATCATCCGCTACTCCGGGCAAAACGATTCTCGTGGTTACACTATGGGCCTGGATATGCGACTGAATGGAGAATTTGTACCGGGTACAGAATCCTGGATCAACGTTTCTTTTTTGAGTACCCGTGAAAAACTGGATGGAGTAGATCATCAGCGTCGGGAAGTTGGACAAGCGGAAGGTCAATCGGTTAAAACAGTACCAAGGCCAACGGATCAATTTATGACGGTCTCCATGTTCTTTCAGGATTATTTACCTAGAAATGAAAACTTCAAAATGCACCTGAATCTGGTTTACGGAACAGGAATCGCATTCGGTGCAAAGGATGATAATATTATCTATCGGAATACTTTCCGTTACTCGGATTATCGTCGGGTAGATATTGGATTTGGGGTTTTGTTGTGGAATGATTCGTGGCGGGAAAAACGTGGAAAACATCCATTGCGATTTACACAAAACGCCTGGATGAGTTTAGAAGTATTTAACTTGTTACAGGTGGCCAACGTGGCGGCAAATACATGGATTAAAACGATTACGAATACGCAATATGCGGTGCCTAATTTTTTGACGTCACGGCGAATTAATTTACGATTTAAATTTGATTTTTAGAGAAGAGAATAATGTCGAATATTAATTGAATTTTGAAACCGGTTATGGTGTCTATTCTAATTCCTTCTAGAAAATGGAAAAACAGAGAAAAATCATAGGTCCACTTGAGTGGTTTTCCCTGATAGCAGGATTGCTGATCTTTGGCTATATTCTGGTTCGGTACGGTGGTTGTCATCCGATGCAGCGTACCGAATCAACGGAGCTGATCAATAATCCGGGAGATTCGTGGGGAGAACAGCGACGTAGCTATAAGTCCGGGAGCAAGGAATCAGTGGATCAGGTACTAGAGCAGATTGCTACCCAGTTTTCTAATGGTAAGAATATGGATTATCGGGCTTTGCAACAGGAAGGTATAACCGAAGATGAAATGGAATTCTACGATCAGATGAAAGCAGCATACGGGCATAAAATTGGTCGCGCCAAAAACTGGTATCAAGTTTTAAAAACCGCCAGAACTACATATCAATCCGTCGCGGAAGTTTTTGCCAGTACCAGCGGTCAACCCGCCGAAACGCTCCGCCCCGCCGACCTGCAACAACTTTTGGAAAATCCAGAAAAATCTGCGGCGCTATTTAATCAGTTTTCGCGCCGGTTTAACAAGTCAAGTGCAGAGGTGGAGGATTTTGCACGACGGACGCCGGGGCGGTTGAGTGATTGGGCGATGTGGTTGGAGGGGAGGTAAGTTTTTGATTTGTGGTGGTCATCAAGATTATTACTTTAATAAGAATAGCGTAATAGTTGAATTTGTAACGGATTTAATAATATCGAGACTGTACAAATAAGTGTATGCTACCCGTCCCTTCGGGTTCGCTACTTTGGATTAGGCTATATATCCCACACCTTTTTTCTAAAAGGCAAGCTTCCGCGCTGACACACTTTGTGGTAAAGTACGACTCTTAATCCTTCAAAAATTACCTGAAATGTAAAGTTTCAATTGGTGGTTTGTTATTTGCTACTATATTAGACGTTTTTTTTGTATCTGAAAGAGTAGGCCAATAGTTTGTTATAAGAATTTCATTTCGTTTTTTAGAATTTGCAAATTGTACATCAACATTTATACACCTATAATTATTTATTGACAACCATGTTTCTAATTGATCATTTTTCACCCCGTTATGTTGAGCTACATATGATAGCATAAACTCAATACTTCTTTTATTCAAGCGATCTAAAAAGGAAAATAAATCTTTCTCTTGTTCATATCCCCATCCAGAAAAGCCTCTTTTACCGTCATTATAAGCTCCAGTAGTTAAACGATAAGGTGGATCCAAATATACAAAATCCCCTTGTTGAATTTCGTTTTCGAATTCAAGGTAATCTTTACATGATATTTGACAGTTTAACGTAGATAATTTCCGAGAGAACGAAACTGTTTTTTCTTTTACCTTATTATTAAACCATCTCATTCCTACAGGATTGTTAAATCCATGACTATTGTTAAATCTAATTTGCTGTTGGAAACCATACATTATCATTGTAAAGAGTAATAGCGGCTTCTTTAATTTTGCTGGTTGAGAATTATAATATTCCCGAATGGCATAATATGAATCCTTATCCTTTGGTTGCAATTGAAACTTCTTAACATATTTCAAAATTGCTTTTAAAGCACTCAATGGATGATCATTGCAAAAACTTTCAATCATTCCGCTGACATAACAATTGATATCATTATATACAACTTTGTTAACTTGATCATTTATTAAATTAACACCAACATTGAATCCTCCTCCAAATAAATCGTAGAAGGTGTTGACTTGATTTGGCATATTATTTCTAATCAGTGAAATCATTCTAAACTTACTTCCAGTGTAATTTAGTGGCGATTCATGAACGACCAGGTTATCAGGTTTCTTATGAATGTAAAACAGATACTCAAAATGGCCATCAGAACTTCTGTTTTTAAAATTCCTATATTTTTTATAGCCAATTTTCTTACAGGTAAATGTTTCAGGATAACCATACCGTTTTAGTACAGCTTCTATGTAGTCCTTTTTCAGAAACCCATCTTTACTATAGCTAAATACAATGTGTTTGGCCTGTGTCGTAGCAATTACTTTTTCAAAGAGCACATGAGATTCATTATCTTTCGACCAGTCCGACCTCATTGGTGATGTGCTTCTTGACCCTGTAACTTTGCTTACTTCTGGAGCATCATATCTAGCAAGTGTTTCTAACAAGTGATACTGAGTTCCGTATTGATTTTGAGTATAAGGTGGATCAAGATATAGAATGTCACACTCAACATTTTGAATTATTTCTTCTACCTTACCATTATAGACTTTTACACTATTGGTATGATCATTATTATCTTGAACTCGTAAAAAGGACATTTTTTTTTGCGCTCTGGCATCCCAATGCTTTAAAAAAGCTCCATACACTCCAGTAGTATTTGAAACTTTTGACACTGATTCTACCAAACAGTAAAATAAATAACAATACTCTTTATGATCCACTTTTTTAGAGTCACGCCACTCCTGTATTGTCTGACGAATCCAGTCAATTTTCCCTGCATTATCCGCAGTAAAATACATTCGCTCTGACCCACCAGGAGAATACGTATTAAAAAAAAAGCCTTTTACTATTTCGTCCCGCTCAAAATACTCAAATGGATCAAACCCTAGATTATTAAACGAAACTGAAGCACCACATAACCGACCCTCTACATACTGAGTACACCAAAGTAAGTTGTCATTTATAATAATATTATACATCGACTTCAAACTCGCAGCCACCGACCCTGTACCACAGAATGCGTCAAATAGTTTCAGCTTACCATAAGCCAATCCTTTTTCATTTAACACCCCATATATATCGTGAACTAAAGACGATTTGTTTCCTAAGTATCTCATACATTGTCCTTTTTTTTAACAAATAGTTTTAAATATAACTATTTTTAGCTCTATTCGCAATTTTAGGAGGAAAAGCTGTAAATCTTATGCTTTATAAATTCTGATAGTGGTCAAAATCTAGCTCTACATTTCGGCGACCTAACATTTTTATAAACGGTTCATTCAAAATGCCTGCGAATAATGGGGCTTTATTGGTTATTGATTTGATATAGTCGATGTTTTCTTGTCTAGTCGATGAATGAATAAATACTGACCCATCGGGTTTAAAAGCAATTAAGTTAACGTCAAACAACTTGTGATGGTTTTGACATAACCAAAGTCCGTTATCACCGTCAATAGCAAGGCTCAATTTCTCATCATCTGACAAATCCTTTTGTTTTTTGATCTCTGCAACTGGCCAGATATGTGCGCCTTGAATTATTTGCGGAATTTTACAATCACACAATGAACACCTCTTATCTCCTAGCTTCTCCAACAAATTATACACGTATCTAATTGACCTTAAACTATTTTTTCTTACAAACTCATCTCTTTCAATTGTTAAGCTTGATGAGAAAATTGAAATTTTTCCTGATTTTTTAATCGCAGATTTAGATTTAGCTGGCAATTTGTTAAGTCCCCCTTCCTCTATTTCATAAAGTTCTACACGTCTTTGTGCAATTGCGGAAATAGCATGACAAAGAATAGTAGTTTCATACTTGCTGGCACCATATGTCTTGCCAAATATTTGAATTTGATTTTCTGGTCCAGCAGTAACATATGTAGATTTATTTGACCTATTCCTACTTCGAGTTTGATTTTTTGCCGCAATAATATCAGCAGGTGATGCAAATCCAATAATGGACTCAATAATGAAATCAGCTGCATTCAGAAAATTTACATTCGCTGTTTTCATCAACCTATACATAAACATAAAGTATGTTGTCGAGAAACTTCCGCTTATATCTGGAAGAAAATAATAACTGAGCTGTTTATTCTTGCTTTCGTCAAGAATGAATCGATTCATTGCACTAGGAACACTCTGAAATGCAGAATTTCTTCCTGCAACAACCCCCTCATTCGATAGCGTTATATAATGTATTTTATCTTTATAAATCAATTTTACCAACCGCCCTTTATTATAATCCTTGTCATCCCATTCTATAGAATACACCTTCCTTCCTGTTGACAATCTACATATTTCGGAAAGAATATTTTCTGATAAAATATCTTCGTATGTGTAGTCTCTTTTTTGAAAGTTCCGTTTTATAATGAAATGAGGTCTATTGTCAGCGCTATTCATATGCAATTAATATAAACTTGAACAAAGATAACTTAATTTGCTATAAATTGAACCTGAAACAAAATCTATCAAAATAAGAATTGACTATACCTACCTCCCCAAGACTAAACATTCTCATCTTCATTAATCCTTTTTAGTATTTGTCGAACGCTATCTGTATTTTTTATTCTAAACCTGGCTTTTGTTTTGGCAAATCCTACCTTTATCGAATAAGCCCAATCGGGAACTTCTTCAAACATGTATTCATCTGTCCAGTCATCACCAATTACAGTAATAAAATCATAATCTTCCTGTAACAACAAACGGCTTACCGCTCTTCCTTTATTAACATTACTACTTTTAATTTCAATTACTTTGTTTCCCATTAAAATTGACAGGTCATTATTTGATACCATACTGGTTAATACGGTATTCAGTTCAATGGTCCGTCTTGTGGCAAGTTCAGGATCGGCAGTTCGGTAATGCCATGCCAGAGAATAATTTTTGGTTTCAATAAAGGTTCCAGGTGTTCTATCCACGAAAGTCTCTAGAATTGGCCTTATATTTTCCATCCAATCCGTCTTTAGTCTTTCTAATTCAATCCATTCTTTATCCTGATAGAGCCATACACCGTGATCCGTTACCAAAGTATAATGTTTATGGCCAAACCATTTCTGGAAAGTTTCTCTATCTCTGCCACTGATTAGTACTACGGTTGTATTTTCTTTTTCTCTCAATGAATCCAGTAATGAGTAGAGTTCATCATTAGGCTCGGCATCCTGTGGGTTGTCTTTAAAACCTACCAATGTGCCATCATAATCCAATAGCAATAACCGTTTATTCTTTTTATGAAAATCATTTACCAGATTATCTTCCTGTTCTTTCAGTAATTTTTTAGTAGTAGTTGTATTGTTGTTGAGATCTTCCACGCCTTTTAGTGAGGTTAAAAATTCTGTTGCCCACTTTTCTACATTGTAGCGCTTTAATCGCTTTTGCATAAATGCGATACGGGTTTGTTGTTCTTTCAAAGGCATGGTCAGTGCACGATTTAGATTCCTGGCAACGTCTTCAAAATTGAGTGGATTAATTAACAATGCTTCATTCATTTCTTTAGCTGCCCCAGCCATTTCACTTAATATCAAGACACCATCCAGATTGGTTCTGGTAGCCACAAATTCTTTCGCTACCAGATTCATTCCGTCTCTAAGTGGAGTGATCAGCGCAACATCAGAAGAGGTATATAGACCTATTAAGTCATCAAAAGGTACCGACCTGTATAAATACGAAATGGGTATCCAGCTTAAAGTAGCAAATTTGCTATTGATACGACCTACCAGCTCATCGGTCCGTCGCTTTAATTTTTTGTACTGGGATACATTCGATCGGGAAGGTACGACCAACATAACCAATCGAACCTTTCCTTTATATTCAGGGTAGGTATCCAAAAAGTATTCAAACGCCTTTATTCTATTAGGAAGTCCTTTGGTATAATCCATACGATCAATCGATAAGATTATTTTTATATGCTCAGTCGATTCACCTTCCATCTGACTAGAAGGAGCAGCTTGTTCTTTTTTCTCATTATTATTTTTTGTAGCTGCATTGTGAAATCTGTCATAGTCTATTCCCATGGGAAAAGAACCTACCGATACAACCCGATCGTGGAAATTTATATTATTAAAATTTACATCTAACCTGATGATACGTTTGATGGAACTTAAAAAATGACGCTCGTAATCGTACGTATGAAACCCGATCAAATCCGCCCCTAACATACCTCTAAGAATTTCTTCCCGACGCGGAAATGTTCTAAAAATTTCGAAGGAAGGAAAAGGTATGTGCAAAAAGAAACCAATTTTCGTGTTGGGCCTTTGATCCTTTATGAGCTGTGGCAATAGCAGCAACTGATAATCATGCACCCACACGGTATCACCATCTTCCAGGTTGTCCAGAACCACTTTGGCGAATTTAATATTAACCTGCCTATATGCTTCCCATTCATGCTCCTGAAAAATGGAATATTCCATAAAATAATGGAATAAGGGCCACAAAGTCTTATTACTAAAACCTTCATAATAATCTTTTATATCCGTGCTTAGCAGGGGTACAGAAATAAAACTTTTGGCGCGTATTTCGCTTTCCACCTTTTTTGAGAGCTCCGGGCTTAACTCGTCTTCACTAATGCCGGTCCACCCAACCCATACTCCTTTTCCATCGCCATGCACAGAATTCATTCCGGTAGCTAAACCACCTACACTTGGGGTTACGACCAATTGGTCTTCATCAATAGAAATTTGTAATGGTAGTCGATTGGAAACTATAATTGTTTTATTCATGCTGTTGTTTGATTATAAAATAGAATGTGTTAATTTAGCAAAAAAATTGTTGATACCCAAATTAAGGAATGTTGATGAAAAATAAAATGATGAATAACCTGGATTACGGAATTATTGGAAATTGTAGAAGTGCCGCTTTAATTTCAAAAAAAGGCGCTATTGAGTGGTGCTGTCTTCCTCAGTTTGATGCTCCTTCCGTTTTTGGAAAGATTCTGGATGAAAAAATTGGGGGTTCCTTTGGATTTAATGTAGATGACAGCTATTCCATCCGTCAATTCTACAAAGACAATACAGCCATTTTAGTGACCGCTTTTAGTAATGGTACGGATGCTTTTGAAATTCGTGACTTTATGCCCAGGTATTCCAAGAAAAATAAAAAATACCATTCCCCACCAGAAATAATAAGACACCTTAAATATATCTCTGGAGAACCAAAATTCAAAGTTATTTACGATCCCAAACTGGAATACGCCAAAGGGGAAACCAATACTTTTATTAAAAAAAATTATATAGTTAGTTTAACAAAAACGGAAACTTTTGATTCTTTGTTTTTGTACACAGACCTAAACAAAGAAGCTGTTGTCAACGGAGATTTGATAACGGTCACATCAAATCACTTTTTTCTGGTTGGATACAACGAAAAAATTTTTGTACCAGATCTGGAAATGGCCTATTTAGAATACCAGCGAACCAATGTTTATTGGTTGAACTGGATGGAAAAGACAGCCAGTTTTAAGAAGTACGACGACTATATTGCGCGGAGTGCGATGACCTTAAAGTTATTGAGCTATGATAAAACAGGAGCCGTTTTAGCTGCCGCCACCACTTCTCTACCGGAAACAATCGGAGAAGTCAGAAATTGGGATTATCGATTTTGCTGGATTAGAGATGCTTCTATGGTAATCAAAGTCATGTCAACATTAGGACACAAAGGTATTGCAAAACGCTACATTGAATTTATTATTAATCTGGTCTCGGACAAAGCCGATAGTTTTCAGATAATGTATGGAATCAATGGAGAAAAAAATTTGACAGAAGAATTTCTGGATCACTTATCTGGCTATAAAAATTCTAGTCCGGTAAGAATTGGAAATGCGGCCTTTAGCCAGCAACAAAATGATATTTACGGAATTTTAATGGATCTGATTCATCAATTTTTACTAAAATTCAACAATGATATTGAAAATGGCGAAGCCCTTTGGAACATTACCAAAGGTATTGTTTGGTTGGTCGACAAACACTGGCAAGAACCGGATAAAGGCATTTGGGAATTCAGGTCAGGCGATCAACATTTTACTTTCTCAAAAGTGCTTTGCTGGACGGCGGTAGATAAGGCTGCCAAGGTCGCCAAAATTTTGGGTAAGACATCTAAACTGGCAGAGTGGCAATCACTAGCAGTCACCATAAAAGAAGATATCATGAAATATGCCTGGAGCGATGCTGTACAGGCTTTTACTCAGGCTTACGGATCGAATGATTTAGATGCCTCTGTTTTATTGATGGAACCCTATGGTTTCATTGATGCCTTGAATCCCAAATATGTAAGTACCGTCAAAGCAATTGAAAGGGAACTTTCCAACGATGGTTTGCTATATCGATACAAAAATCAGGACGATTTTGGTTTGCCTTCTTCTTCATTTACCATTTGTACATTTTGGTTTATTAACAGCCTGTATAAAATTGGGGAACAACAAAAAGCAGTCAACCACTTCGAAAAACTTTTGTCCTACAGCAATCACCTGGGCCTCTTTAGTGAAGATATAGATTTTGAAACAAAACGTTTGTTAGGTAACTTTCCACAGGCATATTCGCATTTGGCCCTGATTGAAACAGCTATTAACTTATCTAAAGTTACAGAAGTAGAAAAAGTCAAGGATAATTTGTCTTAGAAATGAGTTAATGTTTTAGTCTTCTCCAATATGGTGTTGATAAAATTTCCAAACTTCTTTAGCCACATTTCTTCCTAATTCCAATCCGGCAACATTATCTGCTTGTATATGATAACCGCCCAAAACTCTCGAAATGCCGGCCATTTCTGCAGTTTCTGTAAAGGTTGGAAATTTTAAAATAATGGTATCTCCTAAATTATCAGGCTCTGTCAAAGCTCCTGCCACCAATGTCGCTTCCGAACCAAATGCTTCACTTCCTGTCCACATTTTTAAAGCTTCGGCGCAACCTCCGCTGATGGTACTATGACCTGAAGTATAACTTGGAAATGGAGGACATAAGAATATTTCGGGGGAATATGGCCTCCATTCTTTTCCATCTATTTCTATCATTCCTTTCCCTTCACCTCCCCAGGCTTTAATTTTTTGTTTTTCATAATATTGATGTACCAACGCATACGGTCTGGCATAGTCGTAGAACATTTTTGAATCCCAGGAGGCAATGAAGGCATCCATCGCAACCACCTGGTTGTAAAAATACATTTTTACATCTTCGTCAAGCGTATGGTTATCTCGGCGAGAAACCTCTTGAGCAAATTTTAACCAATGTCCTGCTTGTTGCACAGATTGTGGACCGTCTCTCATAAACTCTACCAATGCCTTTTGATAATCCGTCAGATTCAATTGTAACTCGATAACCTCTTTAACTTCCTTTTCCAATTGTTTTGAACCTATCCTGGGTGGAGGTCCCGGACGAAACTGGTCCCCTGATTTTAATGCGACAGGTTTAACTTTATCCCAAAACGGAGTCAAACATCCTGGAGCATATTGCCCACCCTTTCCGTCAGAAAAATATTTAGGCTGCCAACGATTAGGGTCAACATTTTTATCTGCTGAATTGACAGGTTCGTATCCTACATAATTAAAATACGGCTCACCATTCGAGCCTTCCTCTTCACCGTATTGATTCGAGCCGTCACCTTTTCGAGCTTCAATTACTGCTTTCGCAGCTAAATTACCAATACCTTCAGGTGTTTTAGGATCTAAAGATTTATTCATTGGATCTAAACCCAATTCTTTCATGAAATTTGTAAACAAGACTTTATCTGAAAAATAATATTCATTCATTGTGCGATATGCGGCATAACTAATTGCAATTTCTTTGTTTTTTAATGTCTGGTCTTTTAATGGTCGTCTATCAATACCTTCAAGATAGACAGGAACTGCTTTTTCGTCATACATCGACCAAGCGTCAAAAATGGAAACGAATATCAAAGCCAAATACCGAGAAGTGACGGTCGGTCTTGGATTGAATTTTTCAGTATCATTGGCCTGGGCAGTTAATGCCATATATCCCCACTTATAGGCGACATTATCAACTCCTTGGGGTTCTATTGTTTCAATCAAATTTGATCGCTCGCTTTTATTTTGACCCTCTTTACAGCCAAAAAAAATTAGTGCAGTGAATAAAAGTAAAATTGTTCTTTTCATATTTTATTATTTTTAAGAAATGGCGATTAAATAGATTGAGATAAATGCCAACTTGTGAAACGCAAAGAAGCCGAAATAACGTTAATTTAATTTTGTCCATTATCTAATAAAGGTAGTAAAATATTGTCATAAATATATGACGACGCTAATGCTTGCGACCATAGCCTCTCCCCTCGTAGAAAACCCCCATTCCCCACAAATAAACCCTGATTTTAGCCACTATTACCAGTTTATCTCAAAAAAAGTACGGTTTTTGCAACTTTCAAATCAACTAACCATACCGTCTCCCCCCTTCCTACAATAACCACATTTTTTTATGGTGATTATTTAAAATATATATTTTAATGATTATAAATCACTTGACCTTAAACCTCCCGCAATATTTAGAATATATCGTTTTAATTATTGGTCTCTTTATTACCAAAATTACATAATTTCCTTGGTTCACCAATGCCCTAAAAAACCTTAAAGTATGATGCACTTTTTTCTACGAACAGCTATTATTTTTTCTTTTTTATTCCTGACAGGATTTTCTGTCAACGCACAGCACACAAAGACTTGTGACGCAGACCACATGACGGATTTGATCAAAGAAAAATTTCCAGAACACGCAGACGCATGGGAAGATTTTCATCAACGGGTCATTCCTGAACTAGTCAAAAATCAGCCACCAGCTCAACTAACAGCAGGAGAGATTCTCCGCATCCCGGTCGTGATACACGTGATCCATACCGGCGAGGCAGTAGGTACCGGTGCTAATCTTTCGGTCGCTCAGATTCAGGCACAGTTAGATATACTGAACGAAGATTTTGGTGCACAAAATGACAACTTTAACCAGACTCCAGCTCAGTGGACTTCCGTGATTGGCAATCCCAATATTCAATTTTGTCTGGCCAACGTTGATCCTGCGGGCAATCCGTCCAACGGTATCACACGGCACAATCTGACCGTCACTGGAACCAACACAAGCGATAGCAATATAGAAGATGAAATCAAACCACCAACGACGTGGAATTCAAACATATATTATAATATCTGGACCTTACCAATTCCCGGTACCTCGGCCAACGGAGGTACCGTCGGATATGCTTACTTGCCTAATAATTTTACCATCGGTTCTGATTTTGACGGAACAGTCGTCGACTGGAGATGGTTTGGTGGTCCTGGTTTTAACCAGTCCGGTTACAAAACGCTAACTCATGAAACGGGACATTACCTGGGTTTACCACATACATTTAATGATACGGATTGCAGCGGAGATGATAACATTGAAGATACACCAAATATCAGTGCCGCAACCGCTAGTTTAATTCCTGGTTTAAGTTGTAGCAATGATAATTTCCCAACGGGACCAAGTTCTTGCGGCAATGAGCATATGTACGTCAACTACATGGATTACGTAAACTCCGATTATTGTTATACCTCTTTTACGGCAGGACAAATCGCGGTGATGCGGGGTGTCCTGGAAGGAGATCGTCCATTTAATTATGGTAGCCGACTGGCGCTGATTAACAATAGTAATACAGCTTGTGCTTCGGCCGCTAATAATATCGGAATTACATCCGTTGCTCAGCCAACCGCTGGAACAAACTGTACGCCGGGTCCGGTTACTCCACAGGTTACCGTGGGCAATTTTGGAACAGAAACCGTTACTACTTTTTCTGTTTCCTATCAAATTGACAACGGAACACTGGTGAGCGAAAACTTCGTTGACAACATCGCCAGCGGAGGTATGGTTACCGTTAGTCTTCCCATTTTCACCCCACCGGCCAATGCATATGATTTTACCGTTTATACCCAAAATCCAAACGGCGTAACCGATACACAAACAGATAATGATACGACGGTTGTCTCTTCCGTCCTTGTTACACCACAAGGATTACCACTGTTAGAAGACTTCACCGCTATTCAAATTAATCCAACCGCTGCGGGCTCTTACACTTTCAATCCGGATGCAGATGTTTTTGCGTGGCAACGGGTTCCTACTTCGGCCAACGGTTCTGCCGGAGGATCTATTTTGTTTGATAATTATGATGGAGATAGTGGAAATAATCCTTTTGGAACCATTGACGCTTTTATTAGCCCAGTCCTCGACTTATCCAATAGTAATAGTACTACGTTAACTTTTGATGTCGCTTACGCACGATACGAAAATAATGGAGAATTTTTTAATGACAGTATGCGGATTTTGATTTCTACCGATTGTGGTAGCAACTACAACGAGTTGATTTTTAACGAAGGAGGTGCGACCCTCGAAACCGGAACAGCCACAGTATCCGCTTTTACACCTTCGGATAACGAATGGGAAAATCGAACTATTGACCTAACTAACTACGATGGACAATCTTCTGTATCCATCGCGTTTGTAAATGTATCCGGATGGGGAAATCGTTTATTTTTAGATAATATCAATATTCTTGAGGCCGAAAATAATTGTGGATTAACCGCCAGTGTAGTCAATCTAGACGTTTCCTGTTTTGGAGAAACCGATGGCATTGTTCAAGCTAATCCACAAGGAGGAACTGCACCTTATACCTATCTGTGGAGTAATCAAATTACAGATCGGACGTTTTCCACTGGATCAGGTATTTACTCAGTAACGATAACTGACGCAACGGGTTGTACCGCTACCAATGCTGTAGAAGTTTTCGAACCAGCACCACTTAGTTTTGGTGTCAACAAAACGGACGAAACAAGTGCAGGCGCTAATGACGGTACGGCCGATGCGGTCGTCAGCGGAGGAACGCTAAGCTATTCATTTCTTTGGAGTACTAATGAAACGACACCTACCATCACCAACTTAGCACCTGGCAATTATGACGTCACCGTCACCGATGCTAATGGCTGTAATAATGAAGTTAGTTTTGTGATTCAACCCGGCCAGGTAATTTGTGATTTACATGTTGATGCAACTATAATAAATCCTGAATGTTTTGGACAAGATGGATTATTGGGAGTTTCACCAAGTAATGGAATATCACCTTACACCTACTTGTGGTCCAATGATTCAACGGAAAACATAATAGTTACAGAAGCTGGAACTTATTCTCTTACTATAACAGACGCCACTGGCTGCACCCATTCTGGCAATCTTACAATAGAAGAACCCGAAACATTCAGTTTCGTATTAGGTACAGCTCAGGAATCAGTCTCAGGTGCCAACGATGGCAGGGCTACTGTAAATATTAACGGCTTTCATGATCCAGCAGATTTTAGTTATAACTGGAGTAATGGTGGTACTACAAGAATTGTAGAGAACTTGGCTTCTGGTGATTATTCTGTTACTGTTACTAACCAAAATGGTTGTACATTAGAAGAAAGTTTCACAATTTCTACAGCATCCACAAATTGCGATCTAATCGCTAACATTGTCATTACCGACGCTTTATGTTTTCAGGATCCTAGTGGGTTGGCAGAAGTTTTTCCAGAAGGTGGAACAGAACCTTTTTCTTATCTATGGGACAATCAGATGACTGATCCCGTGATTGTTTCCGGGGCCGGATTCGTTTCTGTTACCGTAACCGACGCAAACAATTGTACCGCTATCGTTACAGGTGAAATACTTGAACCAACACTACTACATATTGATCTTAGCAAAACTGATGAAACAACTGCGGGTGCCAACGATGGTACCGCAACAACCCTGGTCAGCGGTGGTACAGGATCTGATTATAGTTTCAACTGGAGCAATAACGCAACAACTGCCTCGGTCACAAACTTGGCACCAAACGATTATACGGTTACCGTTACCGACGAAAGTGGTTGTACACAAGAAGCAAGCTTCGTCATTCTGCCGGGTCAGGCAGACTGTAGTCAGCTATCTCTAACATTGCAGCCAACGGCAGCCAGCTGTGCGGATAGCAATAATGGAAGTATCAACGCCATTCCAACGGGAGGATCCGGTAGCTACCAATACGCCTGGTCGAATGGCATGTCTACACAAAACATAAATAATTTATCATCCGGAACTTATCAGTTAACGATCACCGATCAAATGGGTTGCACGCTGAGCAAGACGACTATTGTCAACGCACCAGTGGCTTTAACTGCTACCATATCTGCCACCGAAAGCCAGACAGCTAGTGCGCCTCCAACTGGTACAGCCACAGTCAACGCAAATGGTGGTACAGGAAATTATACTTACCAATGGTCAAATGGTGATAATACTGCGACCATTATTGAATTGTCGGTCGGTACTTACTCCGTTAGTGTTTATGACAGTAATCAGTGTACCTGGACGGGAAGTGTAGAAGTTACCGAGGAAGTAATCGATTGTAGCAGTTTAAATTTAGAAATTACTAGTAATAATATCAGTTGTTTCGGAATGGCAGATGGATTCATCCATGCGACGGCTTCCGGTGGATCGCCAGAGTATATTTACCAATGGAATAATGGAATGAATTCAGCTAACATTGTAGATTTACCTGCTGGGATTTATCAGTTAACTATTACTGACATCAATGGCTGTTCCGTGGTAGAAACGACAGAGATTACCGAATCTACTCCACTGCTTGCGAATTTACATTCAAATAGTGATCCCTGCAGCGTAGGAGGAACCGTATCCGTTGGCCCGACAGGAGGAATCGGTGGTTATCAGGTAAGTTGGAGTAACGGAGCATCCGGGTTTACCAATGATGTTAATCAAAGTGGAACCTATCAAGTAACGATTACCGATGGAGCAGGATGTACCGTTACCGACGCCATCGACATGACAATAGTTGATACAGCTTTGGAACTGATAGTAAGTACAGAAAATACCAGTTGTGCAGATAATAATGATGGATTGGCCGCCGCAACTGTAGCTGGAGGAACAACGCCTTACCATTATAACTGGAGTACCGGAAGTACGGAAAATAGCATTGAAAATCTAGCGGCTGGTACTTATTCTGTAGAAATAACCGATGCAACAGGATGTCAACAAAATCAGATTTTTACGGTAACCGCTCCTGATCCAGTCCTTTTAGATTGTTCAGGAACTCCGGAAAGTAACGGAGTCGATGGTTTTGTGCAAGTAAGCGTTTCTGGTGGAATTGCTCCTTATCAATACATCTGGAGCACAGGAGATACGGGGTCTTTTGTTCAGGAAATCACCAATGGTAGTTATGACGTAACCGTAACGGATCAGAACGGCTGTAGCTCAATATGTACCGTGGATTTGATTCCGACCAATACCGAGATGCCTGCCAACTTTGCAACACTGGATGTCTTTCCAAATCCGGCAAGCGAACAGTTATTTATTCAAGCCAATTTACTAGAAAGTGAGTCAGTCAATCTTAGTTTGGTCAACCTGATTGGTCAGGCAGTTTGGACCGCAAATACAAACGGAACAGCGATTCAGCAAATCATTGAAGTAGCAGACCTCGCGGCTGGAACTTATCTACTACGATTAGAAACAGCAAAAGGATCAGCCGTACGAAAAGTCGTGATTTTTTAGAATTGGCAAATATAATTTAACGATATATAAAGTTTTTTTTAAAATAATTTTCTGGGAAGATCGGTTAGAACCGGTCTTTTTTTTTACACTTTTCAGTTTTATTGAGCAAAAAAAATAAGTATTATTGCAAGGAATATATATTTCAAATTATCAGGGAATCGAAATTAATTTTTTTATAAAAAACATACATTATTATGAACTTACCTTTTTTCAATATTATCAAAGAAGTAATCAAAAGCGTAAAAAATAAAAACCAAAGCGATCCTAATGTAAAAACGGCAGATCCTTCGGTTTTTGACAAGATTCAGGATCATGTCAATAATGCTAAACCAAAGGATTCTGGTAGCTTTATTGATGATATGAAACGCAACGTCAATCATGTGCAGCGTGAAAACCGGGACAACCCCAACGTAGCTACGGCGGATCATTCTGTTTTTGAAAATATGCAGAAAGAACTGGAAGCATTAAAGTCCAGATTTACGCAGCAAAATAACACACCAGCAACTACTGCTCCTGGTACTTCGCCTTCAACTAATAACTATGACACTGTTGAAACCAAGAGAACGCCAGCAGTAGAGCAGGTTTTAGCGATGACTAATAGTGGTGGTGGAAGTTTGTCAATGCGTACGCAGCCAGATATGGGCGCTCCTCATCTGGACACACGGGTTGCAGATTCTTCGATGGTCAAAGTGATCGAATATTCTAAAAATAGTATTCACCTCGATGGCAAGAATACCCGTTTTGTGAAGGTGGATGTAAACGGTCAGATTGGCTGGTTACTGGAAAGTTATTTGAATTTTAACTAGAAACTTTGGAATAACTAAATGTTAATCAGTTAATAGTCTCTTGTTACGCAATGCTATTGTAAAAAGGAAGACACAGACTATTGAACATCCCCAATTATAATTAAAAACTCCCGAACGACCATTCAGTCATTCGGGAGTTTCTAATTATGACTCACATCCTAATTTTCTTCCTCTTTAGCATTCTTAATCATAGACATCGTAAATCCACCAAGCACCAGAATAATAAATCCCATCAGTAAATAAAGCCAGAGACTATTCGCAAAAAGCGGTGTAGATGCATCTTCATCCGTCACCTTTCTATAGACTGCTTTTCCGAGTTGAACGGGCGTTGGTTTTTCAGGAATGTTCTTTTTAAAATTAGCGAGGTCATACCGCGGATAATTTAACTTTTGATTACCATACTGCAAGGCATAAGGTGGTTTTCCATCAAAACGAGCAAGCAGATAATGTTCGGCTCCTTTGACTGCTACGGCAGAAATGTCGAGCATTTGGTTGTCCTGGTTCTGAATCGTAACTTTTATTTTACTGGTCAGGCCTTCGTCAATTATAAAAACATTATTACCAAAAGAACTGAGCGTTCCGCTACCAGCATTCGTCCACCGTTCACGCCAACCCGTTTCCGTTCTGATACTGTCTTTTAAAAAATAGACTGAAAAATTTCGGTAGTAATCATAGTCTACTTCCGGATTTATTTTTAGATAACTAACGGGAACGGTCTTTCCCAAATCAATCAATAGTTCACTGGTTTTGGTTTTGGATACCGGCTCGTGGCTGATCGATTTTGGCAACCAGTTTTCGTATGTTCCAGTCGTTATGGAGGCAGTATTAATAGTGACCGCACTAAGCACAGGTTTTTCGCTGGCATTTATTTTTGCTCTCAAAAAAGGATAATTCACCGGATCGAAATCCAGACGCGTAAACCGGTATTTTTCCGGCAGGGCTACGATCCGGTAATCTTCAGTTATGGTAAACCACTCTTTCTGATCCATACTTCCTTCCAGCAGAACCTTCCAGTCAAAGTCATCATTTTCAAGGTCAAGATTGACCTGACTTAGCATCGGTTGGTCGGATATTTTAAAAGTAAAATAATGATCGTTGCCCTTTCTCGTACGATTGATAATCGCAGAAGGGACCGCCCGTAGAATGGTACGCGGTTGGTCTTTGATCAGCAAATAAGGTTGCTCTACCGCACTGCCATTATTGTCTTTTCCAAAAATTCGGATACTTGCGTAAGAATCATTTAACCGACCAAAAGACGCGACGGGTAAATCTACCCGATGCCACTGATTGGTGACACTGTTTACGGAATGTTCGTAATAACCTTGACCGTAGGAAAAGTATCCCGTCCACACGATCAAAAAACATAACAACCATTTTTTATTTTTCAGCAATTGCATTTTCGTATTTTTTATATAGAAATGGAATAACGAGTAAGAGTACACCGAGACTAATCAGCACCACCGTTTTTCCAATGGTATCTAATCCGGCAAAATCGTACAAAAAGAATTTTATTAATGTTAATCCAAAAATTGCGAAAGCCAGATAACGCAAGTATTTATTTTGTTTATAAATTCCCCATCCGATCAGTCCCAGAGCGTAGGCACCCCACAAGATACTCAGTCCAAAACGGTGCGGTTGCAAAGACCCTTTCATATCCATCCATCCGGTTAATTCAAAACTTAGTATCGCTAAAATAGATAAATGAAAGACAACCATAAATCCGATATCGAGCCATTTATTTTGAAAAAATGCTTTGATCGTTTTCGCAGACATGATGATCATTACACTCGCTGCGGCCAAACTAAGGTAACGCACTACGAGGTGCATAATCGTTCGATTAAAATCAGGAAATTGTGCACGATCTACCCAGTTGTTCCACAATTCCAGGAGTGCTTCCTGACCTCCGGTAATAAACATAAAGAGCGTCAATCCCATCAAGGCCAGACTGACCACTCCTAATTTTTTACTTTTAATAAACCGCAGATTAATCCACGCTAAGATACTGAAAAACAACATGGAGTAAATAAAAAGAGAAGCAACGTTGAATTTTAAATAACTATCATTCGCTGGAATGGTGGTCCGCTCTTCTCCCGTTGTTTCCACAACTGCCGAAAGATTGTAACCCTGTGTCCAGAACAACTCTATTTCAATAAAAAAGGTTAAGTATAGAATGGTGATAAAGATGCCGGGTAGTAAACTGCTCAACAATAACATGGTATTTTCTTTTTTAATACCCGTATGTTGTCTGGTTCTAAAATGTAAAAAAGCAAGGAGGCCAAAGCCAATAACAAAGAGCGCATTTAATAAAAACCCAGGATTTAATATTGGTATAATAGGTTCTATCTCTCTGCTGTAGATGCTTATTTTATGGTCTCCCCAGGAAGCAACCAATCCTCCCAGTGACAGTACCATTCCAACGTATGACATTTTCTCGTAAAAATAAATATCCTGTTTTCTGGCAATCCAAAACAAGAGGACCGCTTCCGCGAGCCAAATCATCGGTACCCAGTTGCCTTCCAGTTGTACAGGTACCGCGATGGTAATAAAAACCAGTACCAATCCGGAAATAAGGTAAAACAAGCTTTTATCTGCCAACCGATATTTATAAATTAATGCACTGACGCCAAAGTGTACCAAAGCATTTAACAAGGTAAATAATCCCAGTAAATTTGACAGGTCCGCCGTTTCCGAAAGCACATAAAAACCCAATCCATAAAAAATGAAGGCATTCATCAAAACCAAGGCTACATCACTACGGACAAACTTTTCGAGTCGCCATAATTTATACCCCAAAAATGCCGCGTAGAAGGTAAGAAAATAGATTATACCAAAGGTAAAAACAACCGACTGATGACTCACCCGATACCCTTCCAGTACGACCCAAAATCCAAAGATTCCATAGGTAATAAAGAAGGCCAGATGATAAAGTGCTTTCCAATATTTTCGTACCGAAACCAATAACACACCGACATTGATAATCGCCATATAACTAAACATAAAGACCTCTCCCCCATTGTCACTGCTCAATAAAAAAGGCACCGCATAACTGCCCACCAATCCCAGTACGGCAATAATTTGACGATTGTAATTTAATGCGGCGACCACGGTAAAAACGGTCAACACTGCCATTACCCCAAAAGCAATTTCCTGCGGTATAATTCCATAGAAGTTATGCGCAAAGAAAGTCATAAAATATAAGATCGTGACGGCACCACTGATGATGACCGCACTGAGTTTTTCGTAATCTTTCTTTAATTTAAACGCGGTTATTACCATCCCCACTCCCAGTATATATCCGAGAATAATCCGGGTCATTGGATTGATAAAATCATTATTGATCGCATAACGTCCACCAATGGCTGCCCCCATTACGAGAATGAGAATTCCGATTTTACTGATCAGATTTTCACCAATAAATTTTTCAAAATCCACAGGCATCTTCCAACCTTTTTTTGGTGGTACGGGTACTCGTTTCGGAGTGGGACGCGGAGGATTGACAGGTGGTACAGCAGTGGAGGTGTCGGGAGATTCTACTAATACAGGTTCGGAAATCACGAGCGGAGCGCCTACTGGATCGTCCAGAACGGGTACTTCGGGAACAGAAACCTCTCCGAAATTAAGTTTATTTTTTACCATTTCTACCTCCCGGCGCAGCTGATTTAGCTCGTGCTGAACAACATCCTGCTTGCGATTAAGCGCGTCCATTTTTGCCAGTAATTGACGCAAATAAGCTTCGTTAATTTCCATAAGTAGTCTTTTTGTGGGGATAAAGGTGCATTACTTACCGCCTAAAATAGTAATTCTTAGACCAAAAGGGAGCGAATTATAGATGAATGGACTGATTTTAGGGAAAACTGTTCTTTTTTACGAATGAGAAAGTGAAAAAATTTCTACGCCTTTTTTATGGCGGGCCTTTCCGGCAAACAAGGTTTAAATCAAAGAATGGATTGCTGGGTTACGACGACGAGTGTTTTATTGTTGGGTGGTGTAGTTGTGTTATTGGTTTAAAACCATTCAAAAGTAAAAAAGCCGTAAACACATGTTTACGGCATTTGTGCCCGAGGGGGGACTCGAACCCCCACGCCTTGCGACACACGCACCTGAAGCGTGCACGTCTACCAATTCCGTCACTCGGGCCTTACACAGGGTGATCAATTTTAAGTTTAATTACCCTGTATTTTTTTCATCGGCAAATGTACTAAATAACTTAATAAATTTTTTTAAAAAAGTAGATTTCCTTTTCCTAAAATTTTTCTATTTTTTGCTCCGGACCGTTTAGGAATACTTAAAGAAGAAGGTCCCGTAAATATGATTCATGAATCATACCTGCGAGACCATTTTTTTAACTGGGGAAATATCTACTTCCCTGAGCACTCGCTACTCTCCTCCACGGTATGGAATCGCCTTTTTTTCTTTGGGTTTTAACTTCTGCTCTTGTTTTCCAAATGGTTCCTGTAATATTTTTTTGGGCTTTTTCTTAACCGATTGAGCGGTTCGTGGATGCACCAATTTCATTTCCTTTACCAAGTGTCCGGCCCCCGCATATTTGTCAATAATAAAAAGAATATAGCGGGCATCCACCATAATATTCCGACAGATAGAAGGATCATAATTAATGTCGCTCATCGTTCCTTCCCAGACGCGATCAAAATTAAGTCCTACCAAATTTCCGTGCGCATCAATCGCCGGACTACCGGAGTTACCACCCGTTGTATGATTAGAACCTAAAAAACAAACGGGCATTTTACCATCCGCCGTCGCGTAATTACCATAGTCTCGCGAAGCATTTAATTCCAGTAATTTTTTAGGAACATCAAACTCGTAATCTCCCGGCTGGTATTTTGCAATCACTCCATCCAGGGTTGTTAACGGATTGTAAGTAATGCCATCACGGGGCTGATAGCCCTGTACTTTTCCGTAAGTAACCCGCATGGTAGAATTGGCATCCGGCCAAAAACGTTCATTGGGAAAAACCTCCATTAATCCAGCCATGTAACGACGCTGTAAGTCCGCAATCGCTCCATTAATTTCACGATAACGTCCCGCTATCTTTTCCTGATACACCTCGCTAATTTTTGTAGCCATTTTAAATAACGGATCATTTTTTATTTTTTTGATCGCCTCTTCCGGACTTTGGCTGATCGTTTCTAACACTTTACTTTTGTCTAAAACCATTGACTTGGCAAATACTTCTTCGGCCAGTTGATCATAATTTCGAATCCTGTTAGCCATCAAATAATTTTGCATAGAAGCAGCAATCTCTTTTGCACCATCAGCGTTTCCGTACATTTTTGTCAACCGTGCAAAAACTTGCTGGTCAATTTTTGGGCTATAATTTTTATAGAAATTTTCCATCGGGCCAGCGAGGCGCTCTTTGTATTTATCAAACCCTTCTTTGCCGTTTTTATCATAAGCATCCGACAGTCGACGCAGGTAAGTAATAATCCGCATCGCCTCGATATTTCTACCCATAATTTCGTTGTAATAATTGGTAGACAATACATAAGGTTCCAATATTTTATATTTCTCCTTAAACTGCGGGAGGATATCACCATACTTTGCTTTCAATGCTGGATTGGCATCTACCTCGATTTGAAATTCTTTTTCGAGATTTGTCTTTTTAGCCAATGCGTTGGTTGCGATCAGCCCTTGATTTTCACCAATCCATTTTTTCCAGTAATTGGCAACCCTGGCAAATTTACTGGCATATTGAATCTTTGTTTTTTCGTCTTTTCGCATTTCTGCGTCCAGTATTTTTAGAGCGGCATCGCGAATCTCGATCCGAGCGGGGTTAACCGTTTCTATCAATTGTTGAACAGCGACGCCCGGCAAGTATTGATTGGTTCGTCCGGGAAAACCAAAAATCAAGGTAAAATCTCCTTCCTGTACACCATCTAAAGAAATCGGTAAAAAATGTTTTGGTGCATAAGGCTTGTTTTTTTCGCTATACTCCGCTGGCTCATTATTCGGTCCGGCATAAATTCTAAATAAAGAAAAATCTCCCGTATGTCGTGGCCATTCCCAGTTATCTGTATCCGCGCCAAATTTGCCAATGGATTCCGGCGGTGCACCGACCAATCTCACGTCATTATAAGTAACCGTAGTAAAAGAAAAATATTGATTGCCATGATAAAACGGTCGGATCATCAATTCTTCGAACGGTCCTAATTTTTTATTTTCTTTGAGCGTCGCCATATTTTTATCCACCTGAGACTGTCGTTCTTTAGTGCTCATCTTATCCGTCACTCCCGCGAGCATCGCTGCGGTTACGTCGTCGATCCGTACAATAAACCGCGCAAACAATCCCGGATTGGTCAGCTCTTCCTGAAAGTTTTTTGCCCAGAAACCATTCTTTAAATAGTTTTTTTCTAAAGTCGTATGCGACTGAATTTGTCCATACCCACAGTGGTGATTGGTTAGTAAAAGTCCCTGATCCGAAATAACTTCCGACGTACAAAAACCACCAAAATGTACAATGGCATCTTTAAGACTTCCCTGGTTGACACTGTAAACTTGTTCGGCGGTGAGCTTCATGCCCATCGTTTGCATTTCGCCTTCGTTCAGGGCTTTGAGTAATTGTGGAAGCCACATACCTTCGCCCGCACGAAGGGTGCACGTAGTGGACAAGAGAAAAATTACGAGTAATATTTTGTTTGTCATAATATTTAATTTGGTAATAAAATTTGAACAACTTATTTTACAAAAAAGGTATCCGATAAACGAATGTACTTTTTAATAAACTGCTTCTGTAAAATTAAGAAAATTTATGGTCTACCCGTAGAAAAACTTGTCAGATTAGCTTACTTTTAAACAAAAAATGCTTTTCCAAAATAATCTGATAGACTTAACGACGCTCCCACAACTAGATAATACAAAGATGGAATCGTTGAGTCCATCCTATCTTAAAGTCTCCTATTTGGGAACAACAATTTTCTTTCTAATTCTGGCAGCTATACTAATGGGCATTCGCTTATTCGCAGCATTTGATATTCCTTTTTTAGTAGAATTAGGCGTTGGAAGTGGCTGGTTATTATTACTGGTCTTTTCGTTGTGGCATGCTTACGAAGATTTTCAGATACAGGGTTTTGCTATTCGCGACCGGGATCTGACTTATCGTTCGGGCGTATTTTTTCGTCGAACTACCGTAATTCCTTACAACCGAATTCAACACGCAGAGGTAAAACAGGGACCGATTGAACGACGATTCAAATTGCAGGGTTTAGAAATTTATTCTGCCGGAGGAGATGGTAGTGATCTGTATATTCCGGGTTTGCAAGCTGCCCGGGCAGATCAGTTAAGAGATTTTATTATTGAAAAAGTGGGACGAAATGAACCATAATACTTCGTCTTTGCGGGAAGAAACGCGACAGTCTCCGGTGGCCATTATTATCATCTTACAACGATTGTTTGTCATGATTATCAAAAGCGCGTGGCCAGTATTTGTATTTTATTTTATCAACCCGCAAAGTAAGTTTGAATATATTTTGACGCTGATCGGAATTGGTGCCGTGGCGCTTTCTACGGTTGGTTCGCTGATTTCTTATTTTACTTTTTATTTTCGATTAGCAGAAACCGAGCTGGTCATGCGTTCGGGATTATTAAATAAAACTTTTCGTACCATTCCCTTTGATCGAATACAGACTATTAGTTTTACACAAAATATTATACACCGAATTTTTAACGTCGTACAACTTGACCTGGATACCGCCGGTTCCAGCGGTAGTGAACTGGCCATTAAAGCGCTTAGTCACAAAGAGGCCAACGCCATTAAAGCGTTTATTGTAGATCGTAAAAAGTCGTCGCCGGAAGTATCTGGAGAAATAGAAAATTCCGAAATTCCCGATGATTCATACCAAACTATCGTTTCCGTAAAACCAGAAAAAACACTACTGCAACTTTCTATAAAAGATTTGTTAAAAATCGGTGTTTCCCAAAATCATCTTCGTACGGCAGGCATTATGGTTGCTTTTGTATTTGGACTTTCCCAGTACGCAGAAGAATTATTAAGTAAAGAAAAAGAAGCAGAAATATGGTTATTGCTTTTTGGTTCTATGTCAATTATTGCTGCACTGGTCATACTCATTCTCATTGCAGCCTTTTTTCTAAGTTTATTCAATACCGTCCTGCGATACTACAATCTGCGGGTAATACAAACCGACGGAGGCTACACGATTACCTCCGGCCTGTTTACCAAAACCGAACAATCCGCGCAGCACCAAAAGATTCAATTACTGGAATGGGAAAATAATCCGATCAAACGATTTTTTGGTATTTACACCCTTTATTTAAAACAAGCAGCAAGCGCTACGCTCAATCGCCAAAAGACCCTCGTTGTTCCCGGTTGTTATCTTGCTCAGATTGAGGCCATCCGAGACAGTTATTTCACTGATTTTAATAGAGCTGATTTCAAAGAATACGCCATTAGTCCGCTAGTAATTGGACGGATCGTTTTATACCTCGGAGTCGCTCCTGCTTTGTTATTTGGAGTAATATATTTAATGAAAACTTACTGGGCTTTTTTAATAATGGGATGGATTCCAGTTGTCTGGTTTTTAGCCAAAATATATCACCAAAAATGGCGCTACGCGATCAGCCCACAAGGCGTTTACCTAACCAAAGGCTTTCTGGGACAACAAGCCGCTATTTTACGATGGTATAAAGTGCAAGCCGTCACGTTGAAACAGAGTCCTTTTCAACGAAGAAAATCACTCGCTACCCTCGTATTCTCCACCGCTGGTGGAAATTTATCTCTTCCCTATATTCCACTGACACAGGCAAAGTTGCTGCGCGACTATGTACTTTACGCAGTGGAACGATCTACGGACGACTGGATGTAATTTTATTCCGTTTGCCCTCCTCCAACAGCAGCCGGATTCCGGAAAACGCTAGTGCGTCGGGAACTAAATACCTAACACCTTATACGGCTTATTTTGATCAACGTAGAAATACCATTACCAACAGTACAAATACACTACGGGTAACTAACTAGTGGTTTATAGGGGTAAACCCCCCTTTTTGCATTTTCAAAAACTATATGATAAAAATTCCATTATAATACCAAATAATACAACTTAAGTTAAGTTATATTAACACAGTACATTCCACAAAATTCTCTCTATAACCATTTATTCATAATTTAAACAACTGATTGTTGTTTAAACTTTACCTTGCGCCCTTTTGGCAAAAATTTTATCATAATGAAGTACATAACTACTATTATTTCTATTTTCGCAATGCTTCTGTTGGTTCCATTTATAGCCAATGGACAAACTAAAGTCACTGCAAAGAAAGTCGATCTTGGTGAGAACAGTCAAATATTTCAAAAATTCACAACGCCCGACGTCTATCAGATTAATACACGTCAAATTGCCGCCATGTTAGAATCGCCTGATTTTGATAGTGAAATAAGATTAGAATTTAATGCGCAACAAGACTGGGAACTGGAATTGTATCCAGTAGAATTACGCAGTCCTGATTACAAACTCAACGTACTTACCGCCAACGGAGTAGAAGAACGAAGAGATACAGAAACAAAAACCTACTATGGTTATTTGAAAGGCCGTCCCGAAACCGAAGCCAGGGTAACCGTGAAAGATGGTTTCCTATATGGATTCGTTCAAGATGGAGAAAACACCGTTTACTTCGAACCCGCTAAACGTTTTCAAGCTAATTTAAACCAAGGAGAAGTCGTACTTTATAAGCCAAGTCAAATCACTGCAAAAACGGGTACTTGCGCGCACAAAGAAAAAAAGGATAAGGATACCAACGCAAATACCAATCCTCCGCAAACACTTACCGCCGCTGGAGATTGTTTTGAACTGGATCTTGCCATTGCTACCGACTTTAGCTACTACACCGCCCGTGGCTCTGACATTGGTGCCGTAACGGCTTACACAATGGGTGTTATGAATAATGTCGCTTCTAATTATCAGTTAAGTGGAAGCACCAATTTTGCAGATGGAATTGAATTTTTAATCGTAGAAAATTTTGTAGTTACCATACCAAACGGAGATCCATGGACATCCGTTTCTGATGCGGTAACACTACTCGTAGACTTTAGAGCATGGGGAAACAGCGATGGATTTTCTAGTGTCCATGATTTAGGACAACTGTGGACCGACCGTGATCTTACCAGTACTGATGATGAAGGTGTTGTTTCAAATTCCGTAATTGGTTTGGCTTATACGAGTACAAATGTTATTTGCTCATTTTCCAGGTATCATATTTTAGAAGATTTTTCTACCACTGCTGCTCAATTACAAGCGCTTACATCGCACGAGATAGGACATAATTTTGGTGCACAACACGTTTCGGGTATCACCAATATTATGTTGCCTACATTAACGGTTACCAATACCTGGGCAGCAGATTCTAAAAACTCAGCCAATCAAGCGATCACCAATGCTTCTACGGGAGGAAATGCCTGCCTGGCACCTTGCTCTTCGGGACCACCCATTAGTAACTTTACCGCCAATAGCTCAGTGGGGTGCGCTGGAACAGCTATTACTTTTTTTAATAATTCTATCAACGGTACCAACAGCTGGAACTGGTCTTTTCCCGGAGGAAACCCATCAACTTCTACCTTACAAAATCCAACGGTAGTTTACAACAGTATCGGTAGTTACAGTGTATCACTAACGGCTGGAAACGGATCAGGAACCGGAACGACAGAAATGAAAACTGACTTTGTAAGTATCGTACAAGGTCCTTCTGCTGCGTGTACCCCCGAAGGAAGTATTGGCAATGGTGGAATTCGTTTTTTTTCCCTGGCAAATATTAGTAACGCTTCTGGCAACGCAACGCAGGACGGATTTATATATCAGGACAATGCATGTCTACAAGTTACTGATTTGGAACCAGGTACGACCTATCAAGGTGGTTTCACCGTTGGCGATAACAGTACCGGGTTAAATGAAGCAGTAAGAATTTACATCGACTATAACAATGATGGTGACTTTTTGGATGCGGGTGAATTAATTTTTACAGACAATTTTATTTATAGAGGTGGGCCTTTTTCATTTGATTATACGACTCCCTCCGCTCCACTTGTTACTGGTACTATTTTAAGAATGCGCGTGATCGCTAATCAAAGTATCAGCAATGCCTGCCAGAATATAACTACTGGACAAGTAGAGGACTATGGGGTTGTTTTTCCAGGAGTCGCATCATCATTACCCGTTACATTGACCAGCTATGATGCTGTACCACGAGATCAGACCAGTTTGCTGAACTGGACAACTGAATCAGAATACAACAATGATTATTATACCCTGGAATATTCTACCGATGGAAGAGACTTCGAAATCCTGGATGAGGTAAGTGGAAAAGGAACCACTGCGGAAGTAAGTAATTATGATTACATCCATAAGACGCCGATCATTGGTGACAATTATTACAGACTGACGCAGACGGATTTTGATGGAACGCAGGAAGTGCTCGGTACCAGAGTCGTCACCTTTAAAACCGATGAGATCATTGTAAAAATTCAGCCAAATCCAATTTTCGATCAGTTGTTACAAACAGCTTATATTTCGCCAGAAGACGGAATCGTAGACATGGCGGTGATAGGAGTAGATGGTAAAATTATTCGGGAACGAAGAGAAAGCGTGGTAGCGGGTACGAATATGATTGATCTGGATCTTCCGGGACTTGGCAACGGTATTTATTTTTTAAGAACGGTACAGGGAGAAATAATCAAAACAAAAAGGTTTGTAAAAACAAATTAATCTTGTTTTGACATTAGACTTGTTACCCTTTAACAAATTGGTAACATTGGTTATCAACAATCAGTTTTCAGAAAGCGCTTGATGGTTTCAAGACCATTAAGCGCTTCCTGATTATTTGCTAACGCATACTATCAAAAGTGAGTATCACCTCTGCGGGTTCATAATCCCGGATGATAGACACGCTTACCTCTTCACCTGGTTTATACTTTTCGAGTATCAAAATCAGCTCTCCCCTGCTGTCGACTTTTTCACCATTGATGGCCGTAATTACATCTCCCAAAACAATTGATCCATTGCGCATCCGTTGCGTAGGTCTCAGGCCAGATTTTTCGGCGGCACCTCCTTTAATTATTTCTAAAATTAGAATTCCTTCCATCCCCATTCTACGCATCACCTGCGGACTGGCGAGTTCTACTCCAAGTGTCGGTCGATTTATTTTTCCGAACTCAATTAAATCCGGTACCACCCAGTCCACTACGTGTGAAGGAATCGAAAACCCGACACCCGCATACGCACCCGATGGACTAAAAATTGCCGTATTTACACCAATCAACTCACCTCTGGAATCCAGTAACGGTCCGCCGGAATTACCGGGATTAATGGCAGCATCTGTCTGAATTACATCGCGGATGGGCACCTTGCCCACAGACTCGATCTCGCGTCCAAGCGCACTGATGATGCCCGTAGTCAGCGTCTGATCCAACCCAAATGGATTTCCGATCGCGAAGACTGATTGTCCCACTCTTAAGTTATCAGAGGCACCAACGGGAATTGGTTGCAGGTCCATATCTTTAGCTTCAATTCGAAGCACTGCCAGGTCTTTTTCAGGAGCTGCACCCACCAGCTTTGCGGGGTAAGTCGCCTGATCGGCAAAGGTTACCGTAGCTCTGTCGGCTCCCTGAATCACGTGATAGTTGGTAATGATATGACCTTCCTCATCCCACACAAATCCGGAGCCACTTCCTCTTGGAATCTCACTGATATTACGGGACCAGTAATCCCTCCGGAGGTTTGAGGTGGTGATAAAAACAACAGATGGAGCCGCGCGTTCAAAAAGGTTGATGGTAGCGACTTCGTGATCCGTAAAACGATCATTTTTTGCTACGGTTTGCGGACTATCCGAACTTGGACTTTTACGCAGCATCCTTTGATCCTGATCCGTATTTTTTCCAGATGTTTCCTGTCGATTTTGCCACGAAGTTCCAATCAAGAAGCCAGCGACAAGTAGTAAAATTCCAAAGAGCGGTGCGAATATATTTTTCATAAGTGGTTGAATTATTTATTGTTCATTCTACAAAGATACAATTGTCTTCGACGGATATAATATTTGTGAAATTATTTTGCGAAAGCTGTTCCAGTACTGAGCTACCATGACCGCTTGGCGGAACAGTCCTTGAAATATCTTCTTTACTGCAAGCGCAAACAAGCAGTAAAGAAAGTAAGAAAGGTAATTTTAAATTTTCTATTTTTATTTTCATAAAAAGCAATTCAGTTTTTCACCTAATGTTGCTGTTAAGAAATTTTGAAATAACCCTTATATTATAATATAAGATCGTAGTTATTTAAGGATTTTTTCGCTACTGCAAATTTACTAAATTCACAGAAGTCAACAAGTCCGGTGATGCCTTTATTGATTGTTAAATTTTATAAAATAAAACCCCACAAATCCCCGTACCTCTATTTTTTCCGTAACTTCCCTTTTCAATTAAAACGTAGTATAATATGAAGTATTTTTTTATTATCATTATTTCTTTGCTAACGCAGTCCCTTTCCGCTCAATCCCTCAAAACAATGACGCCGGAGACCTTTAATAGCTGGAATACGATCAAGGAAACCCGTATTTCCAACGATGGACAATATGTGGTTTATAATGTTGGCAACGAATCCGGTGATCCTACTTTACACATCTATAGTAACGCTACGGGAAATACGATTCGCTTTCACCGTGGTAGCAAACCACAGATCAGTGCCGATAATCAATGGCTGGTTTTTAAATTATCTGCGGCCAAAGATACCGTTCGACAACTAAAGATGAAGAAGGTAAAAAAAGAGGATTTACCAAATGATAGCCTTGTTATTTATCACCTAGAGAATCGCTCCGTCATCACCATTCCGGACGTACAGTCTTACAAATTACCCCAGGAATGGAACGATTGGCTGGTCTATAAAAAAGAAGCGGTATCTCTTCAACCCCAGGAAACGGTTCCCAATGATACCACCAGCCAGAAAGTTAAAAAACCTAGAAAGCCCAAAAAAGATGATGGAACACTGCTGGTATTTTACGATTTAAAAACCAGAAATACAATTAGTTATCCCGGCGTTTTAAAATATAAAATTGCTAAAAAACAACCCTCTGCTATTTTTTCCAATTCTGGCAAATACGACGGGTTTCAATCAGGGGTTTATTATTTTGATTTTAAAAACCAAAAAGAACGACCGCTCTATCGGGGTATCGGAACATACAAAAAATTACAGCTGGACGAAAGCGGACAACAGGCCGCTTTTATTGCCGACCTGGATACGACTAAAATAAAGGCGCGCCCCCTCTCTTTATTCTACTGGAAAAATAGTAAGGATACCGCAGCATTAGTGGTCTCTTCTTATCCAATCAACAATCTTGAGTCGACTGCTTTTCTTTCCGAAAACTACCAGCCCCGATTTTCTAAAGATGGAAAAACCTTGTTTTACGGTACGGCACCGTTTCCTATTTTACAGGATACCAGCTTATTAGATGAAGATATTGTCAACGTTGAAGTCTGGCATTATGAGGATGCGCGTTTGCATACACAACAAAAGGTACAGGAAGAGAATGATAAAAAAATGACCTACCTCAATGCCTGGAATATTCGCAATAAAAAATCAGTTGCGCTCACCAGTGCCATTGCTCCGGAACACGAACTGGCCAATGAGGGCAACGGAAAATACGTGCTGGCAATTGACGATTTTTCGGCTACTATTTCCAGTAGCTGGGATGGTTATCCGACAGTCAAGACTTTTTATTTAGTTGATAAAAATTCTGGTCAGCGTAAAAAAGTGGCGACCAATTTACGGGCCAGTCCCCGCTTTTCGGCAGAGGGCGATTATTTGTACTGGTACAGTTCTCCAGATACAGCGTGGTATGCTTATACTATTTCGGAACAAAAAATACGGCAATTGACGGATAATAATACCTATCCTTTTTACGACGAATTAAATGATCGACCGATGTTGCCCAACAGTTATCGTATCGCCGGATGGGACCAGGGAGATCAACATATTTATATTTATGACCGCTATGATATTTGGCAGATTGACCCAAAAAATCCAAGTAATAAAAAACGGCTAACTAAAGGTCGCGAAAATAAAACTACGTACCGTTATATTCGCCTGGACCGGGAAGTCCGTACTATTGATACCGATCAGCTTTTGCTACTACATTATTTTAATCACGTCGATAAAACGAGTGGTTACGTAAGGTTAAATGTAAAAACGGAAACGGTTACACCGCTGGTCGGAGGCCCTCACAGTTATACTCGTCGGGTCACCAAAGCCAAAAAATCGGATGTCCTTATTTTTACCAAAGAAAATTTTACAAAATTTCCAGATCTGCAATTGACCGACTTAAAGTTTAAAAATATAAAGCAAATCAGCGAAGCCAACCCCCAACAATCCGAATACGGCTGGGGTACAGCGGAGCTATTTCACTGGACGGATCTGAACGGTCAAGTGATGGATGGTATGTTGATCAAACCCCCTAACTTTGATCCAACAAAAAAGTATCCGATGCTGGTTAATTTTTACGAACGGAGTTCGAATGGATTGTATCGACACCGGGCGCCGTATCCACATCGTTCTACCATCAATTACAGTTATTACGCCAATCGGGGATACGTAATTTTTAATCCGGACGTGAGTTACCGCGTTGGATATCCGGGCGAGAGTGCGTACAACGCGGTGATGCCGGGCGTGACAGCATTGATCGAAAAAGGATTTGTGGACAAAGATAATATTGGGTTACAAGGGCACAGTTGGGGTGGCTATCAGGTCGCGTATATGGTAACCCGAACCAACTTGTTTAAGTGTGCGGAGTCGGGTGCGCCGGTGGTAAATATGTTTAGTGCCTACGGTGGGATTCGTTGGGGATCGGGATTGAGTCGAATGTTTCAGTACGAGAATACGCAAAGTAGAATTGGCGGAACAATCTGGGATAAGCCGTTGCGCTATCTGGAAAATTCCCCGATTTTCTTTCTGGATAAAGTCGAGACACCGTTGCTGATTTTACACAACGACAAGGACGGTGCAGTGCCGTGGTATCAGGGAATTGAAATGTTTGTCGGACTGCGTCGGTTGGGTAAACCTGCCTGGATGCTGAACTATAACGATGAACCGCACTGGCCCGTTAAGCGTCAGAACCGGATGGATTTTAATATTCGGATGTCGCAGTTTTTTGATTATTATTTGAAAGGGGCGGCGGAGCCGCAGTGGATGAAGCGGGGTGTTCCGGCGGTGGAGAAGGGGATTCGGCAGGGGTTGGAGAGTGTTGAATCGTTAAAGCGTTGAGTTGAATTTCGTATCTACACGTGACACGTAAACTAACATTTACAAAAAGCGTGATTTATTTGTTTTTAATTAACAGGATTGGCAAGACCGCACACCACATGAAAAAAACACCACGTAAATGCAGGACGGCCCCACCCACGATTCAACAAATAAACAAGCGAAGCGACTCAACATTTCAACAACTACTGCACCTTCACCATCACGCTCGTATCCAAATCAAACACCTCAATCTTAATCCCGTCACTCAATCCCGTCTTCACCAATCGCTTTTCAAATTTATCATCGCCCGTTTTTATTTCTACGAAAGTAGAATCCTTTTTAAAAATCAAATCCCGTTCCTGAAGGACGATTACCTGATCGCGTCGATCCAGAATGATGTCACCACTCGCGCTGTAGCCCGCGCGTAAAAAAGATTTGGAAGTTGGTTGAATAGCAGCTTTTACTTCAAATTTTACGGCACCTTCTTCTTCCACTCCTTTCGGAGAAATATATTCCAGCGTCGCCGCAAATTTTTCGGATTCGATGGCCCCTACAGTGAGTTCCAGCGGCATTCCTTCTTTTAATTTTCCGACGTCTGATTCATCGACATTCCCTTCAAAAATCAGGGACTGCATATCGGCGACCGAAGCGATGGTCGTTCCTTCGTTAAAGTTATTTCTTTCGATGACTGAGGCCCCCTCTTCAATTGGAACATCGAGCACCATTCCGGCAACAGTAGAAACTACAATGTTAGAAACTTGCTTGCTATTTCGAGTAGCACCTTCGCGTAACAACGCCAGGTTGTCCTGCGCTGCGGCGTATTCCTGCTCCCGAATATCAAAGTCTGCTTCAAATTGCTTCAGGCTGTTGATCGCACCGATACCTGCATTATCGAAAGCGGCTTTTTGAATATCCAGACGAAGCTTGAATTGGTTATATACTGTCTGAGAAATAATGCCATCGTTCAATAAATTTCGCTGGCGTTCTTCCTCTTGTTTGGCATCTTCCAGATTGGCGCGTGCTTGTTCTACATCGAGTTGCTGATCAAATACTTTCTTTTGCCGATCCAGTTCCCGACGGGCTTCGTCGCGACGCATCCGGGTGAGTTGAACACTACTTTGTGCATTGTTGATACTTACTTGATCCGGAATGAGTTTAATCCGCGCCAGTTTTTGTCCTTTGGTAACGATTTGTCCGGCTTCGACAAAGAGTTGGTCAATGATTCCGGAGACTTGTGGCTTGATCATAATTTCTTTTCGCGGTTTGATACTACCCGTAGCAACTGTTTTTTTTACTACATCTTCGATGGTGGGCTTGGTGGTTTTTATGCCTTCGACTTCGTTGTCACCTTGTTGATTGAAATAGGCGAAAAGGCCCGCGGTGACGAGTAAGAGTAAAGCGGCTATTCCAAGTAAGCATCCTTTGTTCATAATTTATTGTTGAGGGGTTTTATTGTTTATTCGTTTATTCGTTTAATTGTTTAAATGCTTTTTACGTCGGTAATTGGGGTTTCTCGTAAGTCGGCTGCCCGTCCGCTTTCGCGGTTCGTTCCCTTGTCGATCTGTCGTTCGACACCCTTCGGGATCGGCTGCCCATCCGCTTTCGCGGTTCGTTCCCTTGTCGAACTGTCGTTCGACACCCTTCGGGATCGGTCACTCATCCTTTAGAGCGATTACTGGATTGACATTTGCGGCCTGCATGGCGGGAATTAATCCAGTCAGCGCACCACAAATTACCAGAATCGCTAGCGCCAGTAAGCAAATTCCCAGATCAATTTCTGGATTAGAAAAGAAGGCCGTGGCATTTCCCATGAATTTACTCATCAAAAATAAAATTCCTACGCTACAAGCCAATCCCAAATATCCCGCAATCGTTGTTAGGAAAACGGACTCCATCATAATCATACTGACAATCGAACCCGGGGTTGCACCCAGTGCCTTTCGGATACCGATTTCTTTGGTCCGTTCTTTTACCAAAATGAGCATGATATTTCCAACGCCAATCACGCCCGCCAGCAAACTACCAATTCCGACAAACCATACCAATACGGTGATACCAGTAAAGAGACCTGTAATTTGTTGAAATTCTTCCTGAATATTATCTGACCATATCGCTCGTTCATCGTCAGGGTGAATATTATGACGGTCTCTTAGGAGTTTTTTAATTTTTTCTTCTACGATTCCAACGTCTACGTTAGGATACATGGAACAGACAAACCAACCAATCTGTCCAGGTTGATTGCGTAATTGCTGAACAGTAGTAAGTGGAAGTAAAACCGTTTTTTCGTCATCCACAGCTTCTTCTCCCCGACGGTTGGATTTGAGCACACCAACGACCTTAAATTCAGTTCCTCTTAGTTTGATATATTGCCCGACAGCATCCTCTCCTTCCTCAAATAATGCTTTTACTACTTCCCGACCTACGACGGCAATTTTACGTTTATTTTTAACATCTAACTGATTTAAAAACCTACCCTGATGAACTTCCAACGCATCAATATGTATCAAATCCGGCAGGTCTCCTCTTACATCGAAACTAGCACTTTTTTCTCGATAAGATACATTTCCACCTGGCATCCAAAGTCGTGGTGCTATGTACGCAATCTCTTCTCCAAAATTTTGTCGAATAGCAGCAACATCATCATTATCAAGCGAAAAATATCTTCCCGGTTTCATCCCTTTGTAAGGCAATGATGTTCGGTTTGATCCCATATAGACACTGTTTTTGGCATGTCCACCGAACAATCCATTTACGCCATTTTGTAAACCATTACCGGCACCCATCAAAAATACCAGCATAAAGATACCCCAGAAGACACCCAACGCCGTGAGCCCCGTCCGAAGTTTGTGCTTCGCGATGGTGTTGAATATTTCCTGCCATTTATCGTAGTCGAACATTTTTTTGGGCTGTTGGCTGTTAGCTATTGGCCATTGGCTTCCCTCGAACGCATATTTAACGTTAAGGAAGTAAATCGCCAGTAACAAACAGTAATTAATATTTTTTAGTCATACAATTTTTGCCATTAGTCATAGCAAAATAGGTTTATTCAATTTTTGATATCACGTTACAGAGATGCTAATAGCAAATGGCTAGGGGGTTCAATCTAAACTATACAATCTGAAAATTTCTTGTGTAGTTTTGTATTACGTATTTTCGACTGATCCCAGAGGGATCACATTATGTTAGCCGAGATTCGAGGCCCGTAGCCGTTCGATCCCAGAGGGATCGCATTATTTTCTGAAGAGCAAGTTATCTAATGATATCTATTCAATTGAAATAAATTATCATAAAAATGCGGAACTTTTTACTCCCTAATTGAACACCCTAACAAATGGCCAATAGCCTTTTCAGCTTTTCATCGCCACTACCGGATTAATCCGTACTGCCTGCAAAGCCGGAATTAGTCCGCTAATCACCCCACTTGCTATCAATATAAACATTGCGCCCATGATGGTCCACAGATCCACTTCCGGATTTTTAAAAAACTCGGCCTCGATATCATTGGCGATAATAAATTGTTGAATACCATATACTATTCCCAGGCCGCAAGCAAGTCCTAAATATCCAGCAAGGGTCGTCAGAAATACGGCTTCGTAAACAATCATACTGATGATAGAACCAGGAGTGGCTCCGAGGGCTTTTCGCACACCGATTTCTTTGGTTCGCTCTTTTACAATAATCAACATGATATTAGAAACACCGATGACTCCCGCGATGATGCTCCCGATACCGACCAGCCAAATAAAGATAAAAATAAAACGCAACATTATTTTTGCATCCTGTGCACTCTCGACTGAATTCCACATTCCGACGGCCATTTTATCTTTGGGATCAAACCTGTGATAAGCTGCCAAGTCGGCACGAATCTTATCTTCGGCAATTTTACTATCTTCCACACTTTCAACATTGAGGTCTACAACTAAATTACCGAGACGATCGGTACCCTCAATTTGCTGAGCGGTAGAGATCGGTAGATAAATTCGTTCGGTATCCCGAAACCGATCTTTGGTAAATACACCCACCACCTGGTATTCAATTCCTTTAATTTTCAGATACTTGGCCAGCGGATCTTCGCCTTCTTCAAAAAATGCTTTAACAACGGCAGTACCGATGACTGCGACCTTTCTCCGTTGGTTGATATCTATCTTGTTGATAAATCTACCTGCGGTCATTTGTGGTATTTCAATATATAAATGATCGGGATAAACACACTGAATACTATAGGATCGACTTTTATTTTTATAATTGGTAAAAAATTCTCCCCGCATCCAGTACTGTCCGCTCACATGGTTAAAATCCGCTCCCTTTTTATCTTCTAATATTTCATAATCATTCTGATTGAATTCGATAAATCTGCCAGCTGGCAATCCTTTGTATGGAATGGATGTTTTGTAACTCCACATGTACAATCGATTTTTAGCACGATCACCAAAATCGGCTTCGGCACTATTTCTTAAACCATTGCCCGCTCCTAATAAAATAACAAGCATAAAAATTCCCCACCAAACGGACAGGGCCGTAAGGAACGTGCGGAGTTTGTGCCGCTGCAGGGAAGCAAAAATCTCCTGCCACTTATCGATATCCGGTTTTAGAAATTCTAAAAATCTCAAGTGTTTTGGTTTTGGTTTTATTAAAAATAAATACGCATTTAGGGATGAGGAATATTTCTCTTTATTGCTTAAACCTATTATTAACTTTCAATCAAACCATCGTGTAATCTAATAATCCGGTTTGTCTTTTCGGCAATATCGTTTTCGTGGGTAACGATGACGACGGTAATTCCAGCCCGGTTTACTTCTTCAAAAATTTTCATGACATCGTGAGAGGTTTGGGAATCGAGTGCGCCCGTCGGTTCATCAGCGAGGATCATTTTAGGTTTGGTGATCAATGCCCGCGCGATGGCTACTCGCTGCTGTTGTCCACCAGATAACTGAGTAGGCAAATGTTCTGCCCAATCTTTTAGTCCTACTCTATCCAGATAATCGAGTGCGATTTCTTTTCTTTTTTTCCGATCTACTTTTTGATAATATAAAGGCAAGGCAACGTTTTCTACAGCAGTTTTAAAATTTAATAAATTAAAAGACTGAAAAACGAATCCAATAAACTGGTTGCGATAGATTGCGGCCTGTTTCTGAGAAAGGTTCTTGATCAGCGTACCATTGAGATGGTACTCACCCGAATCATATTCATCCAAAATTCCTAAAATATTGAGTAATGTAGATTTTCCGGAACCGGAAGAACCCATGATAGCAGCAAACGCTCCCTCTTCTACGTGTAAGTCGATTCCCTTGAGTACGGGCAAGGTATTATAGTCGGTTCGATAAGCTTTCTTGATTGCGTTTAGGGTCAGCATAGTATTTGTTTTCAAGAATAATGACAAATAAGGTAGTGAAATAGTTGCATAAGGATCATTTAAAAAATAAGTTATAAAGGTTTGGGTCGGTTATAAGTTATTCTTTTACTGGTCCTAAGTACTTGGACAAAATTAAATTAGTGAAAAAGTATTAGGAATGGTAAATAGATTGAGATAAAAGGCGAAATATTTTTGCTTTCTAATAAGTTGAAAACGCAAACATAGCGAGCTATGGTGCGTATTTTCAAGGAACTTTGCGGTTCACAAGTTGATCCTTACTCATGCCTCGACTGATAAAAAATAGTCTCGAAATTGCAGGTATCCAATGCTGTCCAGGTATTTAATTTAAAAAATACCTTTAAATATATTAGAACGAAGCAACGAATTTAGGAATTCAACGTTATTAGTTAAACCTGGTGCCAAAGCCCGTAAATACCTAACAGGTTATACTTGTTCTTTTTTGCCTGCTTTTCCCCGCCTGACCGATTGTCAGATCGGGCAGGGTTAGAAAATTCCACACTATGCTACGGCATAGCTCCGGATTTCCTGCCTCAATCAGACTAAAAATAACCGTGCCTAACCTCACTTATTTAAGGGCTTTGGCACTGGTTTCTCCATATTAGGAATGAGTTAAAAATAACTTTACATTCTTGGCTTGATATTTTTACCAGAACTGCCTGTTATGATTCGTCCATATTTCTGCTACTTCCTCCTCCTTTGTCTGAGCGCTTGTCAGCCGGACGATACTACCCCTGATGTAAATATAGATATTTCGGATGAACTCCAGATTGAGTTATGGGAAATACTCGATACCGACGAACGAATACTCGAATTAAAGGTCACAACGATCGAAGACCTGGATTGTGAAAATTATAGCATTTCCTATTCTTTAGATCAAACAGGTACCAGTTCCATTGTTTCTATTAACAATATTCTTCCACCACACGAGTGTATTTCTGGTGCAGCGCCAGCTTCCAATGAAATCAAATTAGGCCATTTTCCAGAAGGTGACTATCCCATTCAGCTTAATCTCAAAAATAATGAAATTATCAATGTTGGTCGCCTAAAGGTAAAACCCCGATTTTACGAATTAGAGATGGAGTCAGATTATGGTATTTATCTTCCGGGAAAAATTTTAAAGACGGTTCCTGAAGATTTGTTCTGGGGTTATTTGATAATAGAAGAGTCTGTAAATCAAAATTCTATTTTAGAAGCGTTTAACGACAGGATTGCTCCGTGGACGGAGGACATTGGATTATCTCAGGGAGAATATGGTTATTTTAGAATAGAAAGCGGAACGGCTAGTTTGATTAAAGATCAAAAAGAAATTATCACCGAAAATATATTTTTATTCAAACAGACGGGAACCCGAAATCAAGTTAAGGCAGCCCTGGATGATTTTCGCAGCGAGTTTCCCAGTGAAATTTCAATCAAAGTGTTTCTATCAGACGGTAGCTTTTTATAACCGTTGACTTTTTTTTAGAGGCCACTAGAAAATAAATTATAATTCGTAACTAAACCCTGCATTTTCCAATTCCCGATATTTTCCTTTATCAAAACGATATAGTTTTGCGGGCCGATGTGCCACTCCTTCCTGTACTTCATTGAGATCTACCAATAGATTCATACTTAAAATTTTCTTTCGGAAATTTCGCTTATCCAATTTATTATTTTCAGGAGATGCATCTGACAACAAGATAGCTTCGTAGAGATGTTGAAGTTGTGTGAGCGTAAATTTTGGAGGAAGTAATTCAAACCCAATAGGTTGTGTTCGGACCCGGCGTTTTAGCATGACAAAAGCAGCTTTAATAATATCATTGTGGTCAAAAGCCAGTTCACCCAACTCTTTAAATGAATGCCATTCGGCCTGTTTGGCTAGTCCGGTTGAAACTGGCCGGATTTTATAGTCTTTTATTTTTATTAAAGAAAAATAAGCAACGGTAATGACGCGACCAGAGGGGTGTCGATCTATTTTTCCAAAACTATGTACTTGCTCTAAATATACATTTTTCAAACCAGTAAGCTCTTCCAGTACCCGATCGGCTGCCGCGTCGAGTGTTTCTCCTTCTTCCACAAAGTAACCCGGCAGTCCCCATTTGCCACGAAAGGGTTCCTGTTCTCTTTTGATGAGTAATATTTTCAGGTCACTTTCATCAAAACCAAAAACTACACTATCTACAGTAAAAGCAGCCTTGTAAAACTGGTCAACAAAGTTCATATCCGATTTAAGATTAATTTTGATAAGCAAAATACTGCTTTTTATTTCGCAGAACAAGAAATTATCAATTCAAATCCCAATTTTTTAAACGTGAAATTTGTAGCAGGCAATCATAAAATCTCCTTCTGCTTCTTGTCAAGAAATGGAATAGATTAGGACTGGAAATTAAAATTTAAGAAAGATAATTGTGATATTCGCAACTATGAAAATAAATCTAATTAGTGATACGGTAACGCGCCCTACGCCGGAGATGCTCCAGGCCATGTTTTCAGCCGAGGTAGGAGATGATGTATTCAAAGCAGATCCTACCGTCAACGCGCTGGAAGCCAAAGCGGCACAGATGTTTGATAAACCGGCAGCCCTTTTCTGTCCATCCGGTACCATGACCAATCAAATTGCGATCAAGGTACATACACAACCTTTGGACGAAGTAATTTGTGATCATTATTCTCACGTTTACCAATATGAAACGGGAGGCTACGCTTTCCATTCCGGGGTAGCCATGAATCTGCTACACGGTACCAATGGAAAGATTACCGCTGACCAGATCGCAGCGGCGATTAAACCACTCTACGACTGGTTACCGGTGAGCAAACTGGTGGTGCTGGAAAATACTTGTAACAAAGGTGGTGGAAGTTATTATACTTTAAAAGAAATTTTGCCCATCCGCGATCTTTGCCAAGATCGGGGCCTCAAATTACATCTGGATGGTGCCCGCCTTTTTAATGCTTTGATTGAAACGGGAGAAACCACACAGGCAGTAGGTGCGCATTTTGACAGTATCTCTATTTGCCTTTCTAAAGGTTTGGGTGCTCCCGTCGGATCTTTACTTATCGGTGAAACAGAATTTATCCGGCAAGCCCGACGATTTCGTAAGGTGATGGGGGGTGGAATGCGACAGGCAGGTTACCTGGCTGCCGCTGGCATCTATGCGTTGGACCACCACGTAGAACGACTCAAAATAGACAATGATCACGCAAAATTATTAGGTCAGACGCTGGAAACCTGTAGCCAGGTAGCACAGGTTCGTCCCGTAAAATCCAATATTGTTATTTTTGATTTAAAAGATCCACATACGGCTGAAACGATCCTCGCAAAATTCACAGCGAAAAGTATTATGGCTTCGGCATTCGGTCCTCAGACAATCCGCTTCGTTACACATCTGGAGGTTACTCCGGATATGGTGGAGCAGACGCAGCGGGTTGTTAGGGAAGTGCTTGACCGGGGGCACTAGTGCTTCCGGAACTAAATTTCTATGTATAAAAGTTAAGGGTGCTTGATAGATCTGATGGTATGTTTATTTCATGGTGTTTAATAAAGTAATTTAAAATTCATAAATAAATACACTATTTGTAAATAATTGTTAATCAG
>ENA-ORXT01000240-ORXT01000240.1-marine-metagenome-genome-assembly--contig:-NODE-240-length-92075-cov-8.933596_pt1 | contig 92075 bp, 63 predicted proteins | sample MGYA00237868_ERZ511482 | MGnify/ENA metagenome assembly ERZ511482 | reverse complement strand
CTAAGTCTGAATGCCCCTAAGTCTGAATGCCCCTAAGTCTGAATGCCCCTAAGTCTGAATGCCCCTAAGTCTGAATGCCCCTAAGTCTGAATGTCCCTAAGTCTGAATGTCCCTAAGTCTAGAAGTCCCCAAGTCCCCAAGTCTAAAAATCTAATCTATCAAAGTAATATCACCTACAAGAGAAGTAGTGGTCTCATCGAAAAAGGTCAATTCGATAAAGTATACATAAACACCATTAGCCAATTCTTGACCGTTTTTTGTGCCATCCCAAAATGCATCTATGCCTTTATCCTCCATAATCAAGGAACCCCATCGATCGTAGATATTGAATGTCTGAATAGACTCAATGTCGGGGCCATATATTTGGAAAACTTTATTTGCTGCGCTGTTCACATCTAGAAGGGACAAGACATTTGGGGCATAAATCCTTGTATCTGATTTTACCTTCACCTCAACTGCTTCCCGAACTTCACACTCAGGATGATATTTGATTACTGTATAGTAAACTGTTGATTCATTTGGAGCAACTGTAATCTGTGTACAGTTCATACAAATAAGTTCGTTATTTTCATCATACCAATCAATAGTGACATCCTCTGAAGGAGAGCCTGAAAAAGACATATTTAATATTAAATCCAAACTTGTACCAGATATAATCTCGTGTGATCTAACTAAAGTATATTTTGGTACATCAGCATAAGCCAGAGTCGTTTCAACCCTTCTCCCTGTACATCCCTCAGGAGAAACAATAGCAACATTTTCCTGTCCTACTATATTTAGATCGCACGTATAAAATGTATCTCTTAAAATGTACTCTTGCCTTTCTTCTACAACTATTACATTTTCATTCTCGCAACCCAATGTGTTATTTACAGTTACAGTATACTCTCCAGGTTTATTGATGATAATAGATTGACCTATTTCTCCATTGCTCCATGAATAATCAGAGTAGAATCCTTCAACAGTAATTTGAGTAGACCCATCAAAACAAAAAATTGTTTCCCCAGAAAAATCAGGCATAGGAAGTACCACCTCGGTAATAGAAAATACATTTATTGCTTCACACCCTGCGTCGTTTACTACTGTCAATGTATAATCACCACCTTCAGTTACTTCAATTTCTGGACTATTCTCACCATTACTCCAACTGTATGATACAAATTGACCATCAGCGAGTATGGACGCTGAATCACCAGTACAAAATTCTAATGGACCTGTAAGCGTAGGAAAAAAATCTGGATGATAATCAACAACAATTAAATCTTCTCCAGTACAGCCCAATGCATCCGTCACCGTAACAGAATAAATACCCGGTCCATCTATTTCGATTTCTTGTCCAACTTCACCTTCGTTCCATAAATAGCTAGAATATTCCTGCGATAAGCTTAATATATCTGTTTCATCAAAACATATTTTAGGATCACCAGCAATAGCGGGATTAATAGGGGCATAAAAATCAAGCTCTACGTTTATAAATGAATCACAGCCATTTGCCGAACCTCCCCAGATTGTATCTCTTCCAGCAGGATAATCCATACCATATTCGATATCATTGATCTCAATAGTAAAATCGGGACAAACCGTTTCCATAAGCTCCATTCTACCATATTCAAAAATCGGAGTGATATCCAATTCATAATTGAAAGAAACACAACTCCCAACATCAATGGTTCCGATTACATCATTGATTATATTTAATACAATAATATCCTGTGCGTAACTATCATCTCCATTATATCCTTCGCAACAGCCGCCATCGCTTTCAAATATTTCAACTTGAAAGCTAAACTCTACATCGTTAATAGGAAAAATGCCTAAAGTTTGAGAGTAACCCCCTCCACAACAATTTGGATTAGAGGATACATCAAAAGGAATATTATTTCCAGGTCCAGTCACCTGACCCATGTCCTCCACCTCATTGTTAATCAGAATGTTACCAAAAAGGTCATAGATATAAATTGAAGGATCCAAGCCACCAAAATCATTAAAGTCACAACCCTGAGCAAGATTTACACTTGTTAGTGTAAGTATAATGTGATTGGCACAATGCTCTTGTGATTGCGATGAAAGGCTAAATGGCAGTAAACCTAATAGGGCGATATAGAATAAATGCTTTATAACTAGTGTGTTTGGTCTGTGATAATAAGACTAAAATTCCTCAATAAGGTAATGGAAAACACCCAATCTTAACAAAAGTCATTTTGAAGTTATAATTAGCAAATAAACTAAGCTAATTGCAACATTTCATCGCCGTCAACAAATGTAAAGACATATAAAATCCTAGGACTAAACAAGAGCTGTTTTTGGTGCAATGGTCTAAAGTGTTCCTCTAAGTTCTTGCTCTCTTTCCAATGCCTCAAATAATGCTTTAAAATTACCCTTACCGAAAGAAGTAGCTCCTTTTCTCTGTATAATCTCGAAAAACATGGTAGGTCTTGCTTGAACAGTTTTTGTGAAGATCTGAAGAAGATAACCCTCATCATCTCTATCGACCAAGATTTTGAGTTTTCTCAATTTTTCAATGTCTTCATCTATCGGCCCTACCCTTTCATTCAGTACATCATAGTATGTATCTGGTACTTCCAAAAAGTCAATTCCTCTACTCTTTAGTTGGGTTACTGTTGAAATAATATCATCAGTTGCAACTGCAATGTGCTGGACACCTGCACCTTCATAAAATTCTAAATATTCGTCAACCTGAGATTTCTTTAACCCTGCCGCTGGTTCATTAATTGGAAACTTTATTCTTCCATTTCCATTACTCATCACCTTAGACATCAAAGCAGTAAACTCAGTTGAAATATCGTTATCATCAAATGACATTATTTGTTTAAAGCCCATGACATCTTGATAGAATTTTACCCATTCATTCATCTGCCCTAGCTCTACGTTACCTACCATATGATCCACAAATTTTAGACCTACTGGTTCTGTCTCATATTCCGACTCCCACTTTTTATATCCTGGTAGAAAAATCCCGTTGTAATCTTTTCGCTCTACAAAAATGTGCACAACTTCACCATAAGTATGAATTCCAGATCTCACAACTTTACCGTGCTCATCCTCTTCTACAACTGGCTCCATATAGGACTTAGCGCCTCTCTTCATAGCCTCGTTATACGCATATGTCGCATCATCAACCCAAAGGGCTGTTACTTTTACTCCATCTCCGTGCTTATCTATATGCTTTCCTATTTCACTTCCACTCTTTAGAGGAGAGGTCAATACAAGTACGATTTTATCTTGCACAAGCACATAAGATTCAGAATCTCGATTTTGAGTTTCTAAACCTGAAAACGCTAAAGGCTTAAATCCCATTGCTGATCTATAGAAGTGTGCAGCTTGTTTTGAATTACTTACATAGAATTCGAGGTAATCTGTACCCATAATTGGCATGAAATCAGGTGCATCTTCATAAATCTTCGGAATCTCGCTTGTCGTCTTGTGCATAGTTTTGGTTTTGAGTCAACAGAAATATTAGTTGTCAATGCAAGTATAGTTGTTTTTCTAGTGTTTTCCAAGCCTGATGAAACTTTCCAAGTTTCTATTCTTGCACGCTGTACTTTTCACTTATGTAAATATCTCAATTGTATTTAAAAAGCCAATACTTAAGATTTTTACACCCCACAAGCAACATATTCGAAAAGATTTGGCTATCTATAAGTAATATTTAACTTCAGAATTTACATCTTGCTTTACTAATGTTAAAAATCAAACAATGAAAGTATTATACACTTCAATTCTTATATTCTTTTCTTTCGGATTGCTTGCGCAAATGGCTCCCGATTTTACCGTAACTGATACACATGGAAATGAGCATGATCTATATGCAGACTACCTTGATCAAGGAAAAACAGTAGTCTTAGATCTATTTTTTGTTGACTGCCCACCTTGCAACACGCTAGCTCCTTTACTTGAGCCGCTTTATCAAGAATGGGGAGCAGGAAAAGCTGATGTACAATTTATATCATTGACAAGCCAAAATGGGGACAATGACTCCAAGGTTTTGGGATTTGAAGAAATGCATGGCACAACATGGCCAGCAATAAGCGCAGAAGGTGGTGGACCAGAAACTCAACAACCATATACAACTGGAGATTGGGGTCCATTTATCGGATATCCAACCTTGATTGTTATTTCACCGGATGGCACAGTACAATTTGATATTTGGATAAATGGAAATTACCCAGGCACAATCGACCTGCTTGATGAATCAATAGAAAGTACGGGCGCAGCAAAACCAGTCTCCAGCATTGATGAATTAGAAAACGTTGAGTCATTTTATATTAGCCCAAATCCTGTTTCAAATCTTGCAAGCCTTAGCATCGACTTACTCAATCAAGAGCAAACGAATATCACCATCTATAACAATCTTGGACAGCTGGTAAAAACCGTATACGCTGGAGCAATGCCTGCAGGACAAAATTCTATAAATATCGATACAAAAGATTTGATTGTTGGGACTTACTTCATCAAAGTATCGATGAGTAATTCTGAAGAAACGGAAATGTTTATCAAGTTGTAGCCATCATAAAGGCCTTGTACTTTACACTGCTTGTCTTACCAGATTTGCCTGTCAGAAAGACTTACACCAGAAACATTTTTTGAATCTGTCAGACGGTTCTACTATAGAGACTTGACTTAATTTTTGTCAAGCTTTTGTGGAAATATACACATCCAGCATATAATATCCAGTATAAAAGCTCATGTTATCTACAAATCTGCAAAGTGCATTTATTGTCCTAGCGTCGAATTAAATGATGATTTGTCAAGCAAATCAAAATGCCTTAAGTTTTAACTTTTAGCGGACATTCGTATTCCAACAGATTGGCCCTAGCATCGATAGTAATAATATAACACTCAAACATTTTTTGAGATCAAATTATTATTAACAAAATAATCATTATGAAAAGCTGGATTATTAAATTTCTCCCTATCATTTTTCTACTTTTTAGTTGTCAATTTATCTTCGCCCAAAAGAACAGATATACAAAAAACCCTAGGCAGGTTGCTTGGTTTATTTCATCAGATTACACACAATACAACAGTGACTTTGGCAATGCAAAAAGCAATGATGCCAACTTATCTGATTCATCGCATAACAATTGGAACCGAAGAGAGTCTTATACAACAGGCATTCAATTTGGGAGAATTTATAAGGACAACATATTTATGATTTCTGGGCTACGATTTGAAGAACAGAAAATAACTCAGGTTAAAGGTTATCAGCTTGAAGCATGGATTCCTGGAAGTATTCCAATTGGGGACGACGTCAGTCATGGAAGAGAGTTCACCATTCAATCAATTGAAATTCCATTTGAGCTTAGAAAAGATTTTCAATATGGGCGTTTTACTTTTTCTCCTACAATAGGCTTCAATGTTGGGTTTAATCTTTCCAAAAGACAAGAATCTTTTTACACGATTGAAAAAAACAATCAGGAGACAAAAGAAACTGTTTTCTCAAATAAAACTAGACTTAATAATCTTTACAATTTTTCCACAACTAGCAAATTAGAAATTGCTTACGGTGTATTTAGAGGCAATAAAATCAAATTGGGAGTTTATCACAATTTGCACATCAAGGATGAAATAAAATTACCTTCAGAATTAAGATCCAATATTCATAGCTATGGATTGCAAGTTGGGATAGAAGTTCCTTTACTATACCTATGCGATTGGTAGGGAGACCGTGCACTCTGCGCACTGCCAAACGTGAGACCTGCCTATCCGGTAGGCAGGCTCGCCTCACCTAGCTTGCTATAGACACCAGACTCTTAGTTTATTCTTGGATCTGAGCTATTCCGATAAGGATGAGATGTAAGTAACCTAGAGGTGCACCTTGTTTCACTCGCGTGTGATGCAAGACTTGAAGATAGACTGATCTAATGAGGCCTCAAAAACTATAGAGTCTGGAAGTCTGGAGTCTGGAAGTCTGGAAGTCTGGAAGTCTGGAAGTCTGAAGTCTGGAAGTCTGGAAGTCTGGAAGTCTGGAAGTCTGGAAGTCTGGAGTCTGGAAGTCTGGAAGTCTGGAAGTCTGGAGTCTGGAAGTCTGGAGTCTGGAAGTCTGGAAGTCTGGAAGTCTGGAAGTCTGGAAGTCTGGAAGTCTGGAGTCCGAAAGTCTTTCTTAAGAATAGTTATCAAAAACCTGATTGATGATTTTAGTAAAGACATCGTAGTCTTCTTGACTCAGATTTTTCCATCCTTGTTCTCGGATTTTTGATATTTCTGATTGTAGGATATCTGCAATCTTTCTGCCTTCGTCAGTTTGATGAATAATGAAGAATCGTCTGTCTTCTTCTGAAGGAGTTCTTGTAACCCAATCCTTTTTTTCTAGAACATTGATGATTCTGGAGATGGTTGGAGCATCTTTAAAACTATCACTAGCCAGATCTTTTTGGGATTGGCCATTATTCTGATAAAGACTATCCATGACGACCCATTGTTCTGGAGTAATATCGATTCCAAGCTCTTTAAAGCACTTATGGAAAACCAATTTGACCACTCTAGTCGTACGTTCTAGTAAGTAACCAATTGGTTTTGTGTGGATATTCTTGTTCATCGAGGCTAAAATCGCTCTAAATATTTCAATTATGAAGAAAAACAAGCGTAAAATCAAACATTCCGGAATATTTGAAGTATAAATTTTAAAGAAAGTTGAAAAAATTCGAAGGCGACTTGATTGCATATATTGTTGAAAATCAGGCACTTAGTAAACATTTACGGAAGTGAAAATGTAAAACAGAATAATATTTTGATAAAAATTGTGCAGCCAACTAAGTAATTGGTCTTTGGCGTGCATTATATAATTAAATCCAGACTATGAATACTTCAGCAAAATACTTAATGATAGAGCAACTCAATTTATTGAAAGACTTGGATGAGAACCAGAAAAATGATATTGCTCAATTTGGAAGCTTTTTAAAATTGAAAAAAGACCAAAAGGTTTACGATGCAGACCAACCAATCAGATCGGTTTACATCTTGTTGAAAGGTAGCATCAAGGTAGGCCTAGAGATGGAACCTGGTAAGAGTATCATCAAACAACTAATAAGAGAAGGAGATATTTTCGGAGAAAATATTCTAACTAAAAACGAAAATAGATCAGACTACGCTCAGACCTTAGCTGAATCTCAAGTTTTGGTCATACCTAAAGGAAAGTTCGAAACTATATTATTTGCTAACCCCAAATTTTGCACAACTATAGTGGCTCATATCATGTCACAATTATCTGATCTCGAAAAAAGAATCGCAGATTTTGTTTACGTAAAAGCACAAAAAAGAATCGAGGGCTTCTTGAAAAGAATGGCGATTTCTCGAGGAATAAAAATTGGTATTGATGAGCTACTTATCAAGCACAATTTATCTCACTCAGACATTGCATTTATCACGGACACTAGCCGACAAACAGTTTCAAGAGTTTTAGGGGAACTGAAAAGGTCAAACATCATACATTTTTCTGCGAGGAAACCAAACAAAATACTTGTAAGAAACATGGCTCAATTAGCTTAAATTATTGAGCAGTAGCATTAACTTCCAAATTCGACAATGCCCCATTCGCAAGATTCATTAGACTATTGTGCATGAGGCTTCCGTCATTTCTAGAAAGCGTTCTTCCATTATAATCTATAAATATTAGGGTAGGTAGAATGTTCACCCCATAAAGCATTTTCAGGTTTGGGCCAGAGCCTGTTTCGATATCAACTTTATAATTGACAAAATTGTCGTTAAAGAAATCTGCTGTTTCTTGATTGGTGAAAACTTCTTCGCTCATTATCTGACATGGCAAACACCAATCTGCTTCAAATTCAATAAATAATGGTTTGTTTTTCTTTTCCGCATACTCCATTGCTGTAGTAAGATCTGGAGCTTTTAGAAAAATCATTTTCCCATCTAGGTAAGTGAGTTTTTCCTTGACAGGTTTCACTACTTCTTTCTGCGTATTACAAGACATTGTTAAAACAAATAGCAGTATCATAACATCAAATCTCATTTCCCTCCCTTTTTTAATTGATCAAAATATTGAATCTTCCTTCTTGCCTGTAAAGCATTCGTCCTGCTGATTGTGTAACCAACCTTGCCTTCTAAAAAACCCAATTTAAAAACATAGGATTTAATAAAACGAAGTGATGGCCCAAATATTCTTTTAAGGATACCTGGGCTTTTCTTTTCTTCAATCCATTGTTCTGCAGAAAGTCTAGCATATTGCTCTGTCTTCTTTAAATGCTCCTGATAATCGGTGTATGAATAATGAAGCATCGCTCCAGGTAATTTCACAAATTTAGGTTCTTTTTGATGAGTTAAACCTTCATGTACTTTCCTTTGATTCCAGCGCGTATTTGATTTTTGGTATAACCTATATTTATACATTGGTTTCCACTCTGTATATTTTACCCAGTGTCCGCAATAGTTGGTTATGTTATTAATCAAGTACAACTCACCATGGATTAATTTTTTTTCTTTTATCGCTTTGCGCAAATGTTTGTCTGCAACCTCATCAGCATCAATAGATAGAATCCAATCATGTTCAGATTGATCAGCTCCATAATTTTTATTGGTGCCATATCCTTCCCACGCTTTCATTATTACTTTAGCACCGAGATCTTTAGCAATTTCCACAGTGCGATCCTTACTGCCACTATCTACGACAATGACCTCATCAACTAGGTCCTTAATTGAGTTTATACAATTGGCAATATGAATTTCTTCATTCCGAGTAATAATTACTGCAGAAATTCCAGCTTGATTCATTAGATACTATTTGACTGTTCCAAATGCAATAAAATGCGGGTTGGTTAGAATTTCTTTATTATATCTGAGTGGGCTTTTGTCATCTGCACGCACAACCTTTCCTCCAGCCTCCTCTAATATAATTTGAGCAGCAGCAGTATCCCATTCCATTGTCGGAGCAAGTCTTGGATATACATCTGCGTTGCCTTCTGCAATGATTAAAAATTTAAGTGACGAACCTTTAGATACCGTTTCAGGCTTATTCATATTTGCTAAAAAAGCTGAAGTCTCTTCATTGAGATGAGACCTAGAGCAAACTACTCCAAGAGCTTCGTCTTCCATTGAGTAGGAATTTGCCGAAAGGCTTACCTTGTTCTCAGAATCTGAAGAAAAGGCTCCTTGACCTTCTATCGCCCAATACATCTGATTGGTCACCGGAACATAGACTACGCCAGCGACAGACTTATCATTTTTAATCAAAGCAATGTTAACTGTAAATTCTCCATTTCTCTTGATAAATTCTTTGGTTCCATCTAATGGATCTACCATCCAGAAATATTCAAAGTTCTTTCGTTCATCAAATGGAATCGCCTTATTTTCTTCTGATATTATTGGAATCGAAATATCCAGCTGAATTAGTGCATCACAAATGACCTTGTTTGCTCTTTGATCTGCTAGTGTTAAAGGCGAGTCATCTGCCTTGGCTTCAACGCCAAATGATGCTTCATCTTTGTACACATCTAGAATCACCTCGCCTGCGGCAAAGGCAATTTTTCTTACCTCTTCTATCAAACTTTCTATTCTCGAACTATCCATTCTTTTTCTTACAAAACTAATCAATAAAGGAGTTCCAATAAGAATAGAGGCTAATATCTAGTCCAAATCTTATGAAATTAGATTTTAATATGATTGAAATAATTAAATAGTATGAATCCATACCAAGTCATTTATTAACAGTTTATCATATAAGTAAATTAATTATTTGTGAAAATGGCATTGATTATCAGCGACTTACAAATCATAATTAAGCTTTTCCTTAAAAAATACAGCTAAGTCAATCACTTTAAAGAGGAAAAATTCATACTTTTGTATTTATAGTCATAGGGTGTCTGTAATTTCGTTGCCTTGTCGATGTCATAGTCGGCAAGGTTTTTTTTATTTAACTCCGTATCTTCGCCGACCTAGCCCAAAACCCACCTGTAAATCAAATTGTTCGAAAAACATTACTTTATTAATAATGAAGCAATTAGCTACACTTTTCCTATTCATTAGTTGTCAAACATATCTCATTTCTCAGTCCTATTTTCAACAACAGGTTGACTATAAAATGAATGTTTCACTAGACACAGCAACACATATTTATACCGCTGATGCAGAAATAAGTTACACCAACAATTCACCAGATAATTTAAATGAAATTTACTTTCATGTCTGGGCAAACTCCTACAGTTCAACTCAATCTGCCTTTGGGAAACAACAATTGAGAATGAATCAAAAAAAATTTCAATTTCACAAAGAAGAAGATGGAGGAGGATATCAAGATTTAAATTTTCAAGTTGCAAATATGGATCTTGAATTTATTTATCACGAAGATAATCCTGATATCGTATTGCTTCAATTGAACGAAGCAATTAAGCCAGGTGAAACTGTGGTGATTAATACAAATTTTGTAGTAAAAGTCCCAATATTCTTTTCTCGTATGGGAAGACAAGAAGGATATTATCAAATTACTCAGTGGTTTCCAAAGCCTGCTGTTTACGATACGGAAGGTTGGCACCAAATGCCATATTTAGATCTGGGAGAATTCTTTTCAGAATTTGGAAATTACAAAGTGAATATCACTGTACCTGGTAATTATAAAGTGGCTTCTACTGGAATTTCCACTTCCGTAAATAACAATGATGCCACCACTACTTTTAGTTACGAAGCAGATAACGTACATGATTTTGCTTGGTGTGCCCATCATGAATTTAAAATTCAGAAAGACAAAGTCGAACTTCCAACGGGTGAAGTAATTGATCTTTATGTTTATGAATTTGATGATTATGAAACATGGGAAAATGGAATGCAATATTTGAAGAATGCTATTTTATTTTATTCAAAAGAAGTTGGAGCCTATCCTTACCCGCAAGCTACTGTAGTTCAAAGTCCAGGTGGAACTGGAGGTGGAATGGAATATCCAATGTTAACAACCATTGATACTAGAAATTCTGCTCAAGCAGTAGACCATGTAATTGCGCATGAGGTAGGTCACAATTGGTTTTATGGAATACTTGCATCCAATGAAAGAGTCAATGCATGGATGGATGAAGGAATCAACTCATTTTACGACCATAAATACAACGATGTTCATTATACAGATGGTAGTCACGATGATAAACTTCCAGAATTTTTGCAAGGAGATTCTGAAAATACCATTGTAGAAACAGCTACAATATGGCAATGCAAAAGAGGTAGAAATCAAGCTTGTAGTACCCATAGCTCAAAACTCAATACCCTTAATTATGGATTAAGTGCCTATGAATATCCTGCTATGAGTTTGAAATATCTTGAAACTTATCTTGGTGAAGAATTAATGTCTAAATGTACTCATGCATATTATGACAAATGGAAATTCAAACACCCAAGTCCTGAAAATGTTGAAATGGTATTTGAAGAAACCTCGGGCAAAAATTTAGATTGGTTTTTCAAAGAGATAATAACCAGTGACGGATATATTGACCATGCATTGGGTGAAGTAAGCTCAACAAGTGCTGTCGTTAAAAATAAAGGCCAAGTAAATATTCCAGTAAGGTTGGATTATCAAAAAGATGGAGAGTGGATTGCTCACCAATGGGTAGAAGCTTTTGCAGGTTCGCAGACAGTGAGTCTTGACTATTCTGATTTTGACAAACTTGCAATCAATGGAGAGGTGACATATGTCGATGTCAATCCAGCAAATAATATTAAATCTTTAAATGGTAGCAATTTTATAAAGCCAAAATTAAAGTTGCTTGGGCAGATTGACGACCCAAATAGAGCTGAGTTGTTTTATCTTCCAATGATTGGATACAATGTGCATAATGGCTTGATGCCATTCCTTAGTATTTATAATTCTGCTTTTCCACAAAAATGGACTAGATTTAATGGAAACTTTGGATATGATTTTGGATCAAACAAATTAGTAGGAACAGGAAATCTTGAACAAGACTTCATGCTCAATTCTGATAGATTCAGAAAAATAATGTTTGCTCTTAACTACAGACACTTTGCTTATAGAACACCTATATCGGAAACAGATGAATTATATTGGTATCATAGAATTGCTCCTTCAATCAGCTTGTATGTAAATCCTTATTATGAAAAGCAAAAAGAAGAATGGCTAAAGTATACGTTCATCAATCTACACCAAAATTTTGGAGTCGATGGTATTGTTCCAGCGGAGTTAGATGAAACACATAATTTCCATCTTTTAGAATTTAATAGAGTGGTAAAGTCTGCGTTAAGTCCAAACAGGTTAAATATATCCTTAATGTATCACCAATATGATTCACCAATAGATGAAGATTCTAAATTTTTAAAATTATCTATAGATTTTGCAGGAAAATTGGCTTACGCGGAAAAAAGTTCTTTTCATTATCGAATTTTTGCAGGCTTCTTCCCGATCAACACAAGTAGACATATAAACAGCTACAACAACATCCTTGCAAAAGGAAGTTTGAATCTCTCTTATAATGAGCGAGCAGATGTTGCCTTTTCCGAATACTGGTTTGGACGTACTGAACAGATGAGATGGACAGAACAGCAGATTAGACTTTTAGAAGGTGGATTTAAAACACCTTTGATTTATAATCAAGGAAGTTTGGGTAAAAGTAATCATGCACTGTTTGCGGCCAACTTTAAATCTGATATCCCTATCCCGTTATTCAGAATTATTCCACTAAAGCCTTACTTAGATCTTGGTCTTTATGCAAGTCCAATAGAAGGTGAGAAATTTGAGTGGAATTTTCTATACGATGCTGGAATCGCTTTGGAATTCTTTGATGGAGATTTAGGGATCTATTTATCTTTGCTTCAATCAGACAGAATAAATCAAATTTATAGATCAGAGGATTTTGGAAGAAAAATTACCTTCTCAGTCAATATTAATCGATTGAGACCTTGGGATTTGATAGATCAATTAGAATTATAATATTTTTTAACGAATTATTAATACTGATTTTGCGTTGATTTGATAACTACTAGAAATAAGATTACGTCTAAATAAAAACTAAATGTTATGATGAAATACATATATACCGTTTTACTACTGGGAATTACCCTAACCGCTTTTAGTCAAGATGTTGAGGATGAAATTGGGTTTGTGTATTTAAAAGCCAAATATCTTTTAGAAACCCAGAGATATGCTGATGCCATAAAACAGTATGGAGTGGTCATAAGAAAACAACCTGACTATAAGGATGCATTGGTAAAAAGAGCTAAGGCAAAATATGAAATGGCTTCTTACAGAGGAGTGAAAGAAGATCTTATAAGTTATATTAAGTTGAAAGGTGCTAGTTTGGAAGCAACTAGGTTACTAGGCCTTACAGATTATAAGCAAGGAAACCATGAGGCAGCATTAAACTCACTTAATACCTTGATGGCATGTGGATCTACGGACTCAGAATTATTTTTTGTTCGTGGAGAGTGCTATTTGGCCCTTGACTTGTTTGAAGATGCATGTGGCAATTGGCAGAAAGCAGCAAACATGGGAAATAATAATGCAAGCCTTCAATCAAACAAATATTGCAGGGATGTAGTGGCCAATACTCCAAATTCAGGACCGAGGCCTAAGCCTGGAGCTGGAACAGCAAATCCAAGCACACAATCCAAACCAACACAGTCAGGTCCAATTTCAAAACCTGGCAGACCTTCAACGAAGCCAGTTCCAACAAAACCAGGAACAAGTTCAGGAACGACAGGTACTGACAATAATCAAATACCAGGAATGCAGGAACCAGAAGATGAAGTAGTTATCACAAAACCAGTACAACCGGTCGATAATTCAGTCAACGAAATTGTAGTAGATGAAGATTTGACCTTGATTATCAAAAATGGAATTGGAGGAAGAAAACTACTTCAACAACCTAACATTTTGATATTAGCTGATGAAGGAGGAACAGTTTCTATTGATGTTACCATAAACGAACGTGGTAGAGTTGATGTTGCAGAATTTAATGCATCGACTTCTTCCCTTCAAACTCAAAGTATTGTGTCACTAGCTGAAAGAAAGGCAAAAGAATTCTGGTTTGAGAAATCAGAGTGGCCTCAAACAGAGGGTACCATTGTGTTTAAAATCTCTGGAAGGTAATACTGTTAAATAATTGGTGGTTTGATAACATATTACTATTTTTGCTAATATGTCTAAAATACTTTTTGTCGGAACCCATGATAGATTTAGAAGCAAGTTTGCTTGCCTCTACTTCAATTCACTTTGCGAAGAAAAAAACCTTCGCACGAAAGCCTTCTCTGTTGGTTTTGATATAAGCCTAGACAATCGACGACTTAAGAAATCAAATCCAGCACTTGATTATCTTGGCCATATGGGCTTGATAATTGAGGAGGATGACATAATGCCCAATCAATTGGATCAAGTCTATCTAGATGCCTGTGAAAAGGTCATATGCATGAATATGGAAGAACATCTTACCATGATGCGTAAAAATTTTCCAGAGCAGGTCAAGAAATGTATTTATTGGCACTTCGCAGATGAATTTACAAAACCTCCTTTGAGCACTTTGCCGCTTATTAAGAGGGAGGTGGATCATTTGTTGGCTGGAATAGAAGTGATTGCTTAAAAGCGGAGCTTTTAATGCAAGACCATACTTCGTTTCTTAGGAAACTTCGTCGGGCAGTACCACCTACGTTTTGCAGAAACTTCATCGGGCAGGCTTACGTCGCTTCGCTCGCTATAGACGCCAGACTCGATATAATATTCAAGAATTACTTACAATAAGATGGAGAGGTCGGAGACCTTCCACGGTTAAGCTATCGCCAAAGGTCTTCCGACCTCTTGGCATAAAGAGAAAAGAAGATGGAGCGGTCGGGACACCTTCCATGATTATGCTGCCGCCAAAGGTCTCTTGACCTCTTGGCACAAAGAGAAAAGAAGATAGAGAGGTCAGGACATCTTCCATGGCTATACTATCGCCAAAGGTCTCCCGACCTCTTGGCATAAAGAGAAAAGAAGATAGAGAGGTCAGGACACCTTCCATGGTTATACTACCGCCAAAGGTCTCCCGACCTTTTGGCATAAAGAGATAAGAAGATGGAGAGGTCGGGACACCTTCCATGGTTATACTACCGCCAAAGGTCTCCCGACCTCTTGGCATAAAGAGAAAAGAAGATGGAGAGGTCGGGACACCTTCCATGGTTATACTACCGCCAAAGCCAATTGGACTATAAAGTACTGCACTCTCTAATTCTAAATTCTCTATAAAAATAACACCAGTGGTAGGATTTGGAAATAGATTCGGGATTTCATTTACATCTGTTACCGTCGTACTAGTAAGGAGCTCAGACATATCGTATATAAAAATCTGAGGGCCTTTGCTAATCATAAGAAGTTTTCCCTCTTGAGAAAGCTCAACCAAAACATTTCCATATGTCAAAATTTCCCCATTGCCATTAGCATGAGGTATTGGAAAGCGTTTTAGTAGCTCGAATGTGTCTGCATTAATCTTTAAATAATCAACGTAGGAAGTGTCTAACTCGCTTAAATAATTACTTTTGTTATAAAGAAAAACATATGTCAGGAAAGAAAAAAATACTTGTTACCAATGATGATGGAATAACGGCACCAGGCATTGCAGCCCTTATTGAGGTTGCCAAAGAATTTGGTGAAGTGCTGGTGGTTTCACCGGATAGTCCTCAATCGGGGCAAGGGCATGCAATTACGATTTATGACCCTTTGAGATTAGAAAAGCAAGATATTTTTCCTGGTGTGGAAGCTTATGCTTGTTCAGGTACACCAGTGGATTGTGTAAAACTGGCAAAGAATGTTTTGTTGAATGATGTAAAACCAAATCTATGTGTTTCTGGAATCAACCATGGAGGCAATGCAGGCGTTAATATTTTGTATTCTGGAACCATGTCTGCTGCTATGGAGGCAAGTATCGAAGGCATCCCATCGATAGGATTTTCATTGTTAAATTTTGCCATGGATGCAGACTTTGCACCGTCACAGCACTATGCAAGAAAAATTATGAAGGCAGTTTTGGAGAATGATATGATAGAAGCAAAACTCCTGAATGTCAATATTCCAAATTTGCCTATGAGCGAGATAAAAGGGATAAAGTTATGCAGCCAGGCCAATGCTAGATGGGTAGAAGACTATAAGGAGGGTGAAGACCCAAGAGGAGGGAAATACTATTGGCTAGCTGGTAATTTTGTGGATAGTGACCCAGATAATCATAGTGGAGATGTGCGAGCACTCAATACTGGATACGTTTCTATCGTTCCATCTATGCATGACCTTACTCGATTTGAGGCAATTCCTGAATTGAAATATATGGAGTCTATATGAGACATGAAAATATGAGACACGAACATCCAGTCAACAAAATCATGATCGGTATCATGATCGGAGCGGTCTATCCTATCCTAGCATATTTTGTGATCGAGCAAGTTTTTGTCATCTTGACGAAAATGGATTTGGTAGCAGATGTAGGAAATGGATTAGGTTTTGATAGGCGTGAGCGAACTACTTATTTATTTTCCTTGGTTGCGGCCATTATTCCATTGCAAATCTTCAGCAATAAAAAGTGGGACCAAACTATCCGTGGATTTATGTTGCCGATGGCAATATACATCGGTGCATGGATTTGGAAATATGGCTCCTATCTAATGGCACATTTTTAAAATCCGAATTTATCAAATACTACATAATTGCAGGAGAGGCTTCGGGTGATATATATGGTGCCCAATTGATTTCTGCCTTAAAGGCAAATGATGCGCAAGCCTCCTTTAGATTCTGGGGTGGTGACAAAATGCTAGCTGAAGATTCCAATCAGGCTATGGATTATCGCCAGACTGCATTTATGGGCTTCTGGGAGGTGATCAAAAATATCGGGGTCATTAGAAAGAATTTTGCTTTTTGCAAAAAAGATATTGAGACCTTCAAACCTGATAGAATAATTTATATCGATTACCCTGGCTTCAATTTAAGAATGGCCAAATGGGCAAAAGAAAAAAATTACCACAACATTTATTTTGTTGCTCCTCAAATTTGGGCTTGGAAAAAGAATAGGTACAAAGCAATCAAAAGAGATATCGATCAGCTGTTCGTTATTCTTCCTTTTGAAAAAGGCTTCTATAAAGGACTTGGAGTTGAAGCTCAATATTTTGGGCATCCACTTGAAACTAGCATTGCCAAAAAGAAACAGAAAGACTTTGATTCAAATGCCCTAAGGATTGCCGTCCTTCCTGGAAGTAGACAGCAAGAATTGGAAAAGCACATGCCTGTGTTCTTGAAGCTGATCAAAACACGACAAAATGATCATTTCACCATTGCAATTGCACCAGGCTTAACAGAAAGAGACTTTAGTATCTATAACCTAAGTGAGTTAAGCAACGTGAGCCTTGGCAGCAACAATCATCAGATATTAAAAGAAGCAGATATTGCCTTAACAAAAAGCGGCACCTCAACACTAGAAACTGCTTTGGTAGGCACCCCACAAATAGTAATTTATAAAACCTCTTCTATTTCATACAGCATCGCAAAGCGAGTGGTAAAATTACCTTGGATTTCTTTGGTAAACATCATAGCCGGGAAGCAAATCGTCACTGAACTTATTCAAGCTGATTTTAATGCCGATAAATTAAATACTGAAATCGATAAGTTGATCCAGCCAGAACATTTTTCTGCTATGCAAGATTCTTATGAAGAATTGAGAGAGAGTTTGAAAGGGGATAGGGTTTTTGATGAGGTTGCAACTAGGATAATAAGGATATTATAAGATGACTAAGATGGTTTGCTCAATTACCGAAGGTTAAATTTTAAATTTTATCATCTTGAAGATCCCCCTATCCTTACCTAATCCAACATTAAAGAACGAGCGTTAAGAAATTATAGTAGATAGTTATTTGAACTAATTGGTAAGATCTCTCTCGATAGCATGGGGCGAGTAATTTCCGTCGCGGCTTCGAGCTAGAAGAGATCGGGAAAAGCAGGAAATTGGGAGCTGAGGACATGAGCAGAGGGAAAATGCCTTAGAGGGAGTGCCCTTTTACCCGTTCCGGTTCCTTCATTTGAATGTCTCCCCTCCTGCATATGAAAAATCACATTCTGGCGGGCAAGCCAGACATTCATTTTTGATTTCATCAAAAAATCAATCAGTCATATTTCGTTTTCTTTTGGGTACTCTGTGCGCCGAAGGAAGCTCGCTTACATAGGAGGAAACAAAAGAAAATAAAAAAGCTATTTGAAAAGAAATATCCTGTGAAGACAATTGACTAGTAACTACTCTTCACAAAAGAACGAACAACATACCGTGCATCGCTAGTCATCACTTTCACAAAGTACATTCCCTCTTGCAAATCTTGTATAACAATCTTTGTTGTGCTATCTATATTACCAAGGGCCATTACCAATTGACCTGAGGTATTATAGATTCTAATATCGCTCAATCTTTCTTCTGTCTCAATTGATAGCTCGTCAAATGTTGGGTTTGGATACAGGTTAATATCGAATGTATCAAACTCATTGTCTAATACACTTACAGTGCCATCATTTTCGGCATTGAAAGTTGCATTCATTGTTTGGAAATCTCCAGTTCCATTAGGGAATCTTCCGTAGGAAATATCGGTCTCTTGCGTGCCATAACTAACTTCGTCAATTAACTCCCCAGCAGGGTCTGCTAAAAATATTGACTCGCCTGATGCTGACAATTTGAAACTACAGTGGAGATCTTCTTGCTCACCATCTTCATCTGCCCAAATAATCAAATATGCTCCTGCTCCGATACTTGCGCCTTCTGGGAAAGTCCATTTCATAAAGTTTTCTGGATTATCAGACAGAAAATATCCTTCGAGATCTATTGCATCGTTGCTATTGTTATACAATTCTATCCAGTCGTCAAACTCATTATCTTGGTCTGCTTCTGTTTCATCATTAGAAGCCATAAATTCGTTGATCACCAAGTCACCAGCTTCAATAGATGTTATAGATGCAACAAGTTCGTGGTATTCGTATTCTGCTCTTTGGGGAGAGAATTTTCCAGCATCATCATTTTCCGCATAGATAAAAAATTGAGTCAATGCTTGTTGGACAACAACATCAACACCGTATATCCCATCATTTGCTGCTCCATCATTGTGCATTCCATCATCAAACATTTCTACTTTTTGGAAAACATCATTCCTTCCAGCTCTTGTTCCAAGAAAAGCTTGATTAGCATTTTCAATGGTAGCTGTTACTGTCAGACTTTCATTGATAAGTGGGCTATCTGTTGAGAATTCAATATTATCAATAGTAGGTTCTACTTGCGTAAAGTCAGACAAACCAAGCAAATAGCTTGTTCGCCCATCCATAAGATTTATGATGCCGATGGTACTACTACCACCTGGCCCGCCACCACCACCTCCAACATCAGTGTCTAGGTTGTCCAAAAAGTTATTATATGTAAAGAATTTATTATTATCATTCTGTACGGACTCAGCAATAAGGTCTTGATAAATCTGTCCAGTTTCTGCATAGCTCCCATTTTCAAATTGCTCAAGTAGAATTGTTTTATAGTGAGCCAAGTACATTCTTTTGTATGTAGGGTTGCCAAGCAGTTTTTGAATCAATGGAAAATCTGAATCATTGTCATGTAATAAATGATCCATCTGTCGTTTTGCATTTGTACTATTCAGATTACCTGCACCTGACATTGTAAATCGACCAAATGATTCATTTAGATCCCAGATGATTGGGATAAATCTTCCGTTATCATCTCTGTACAAGTAATAGTTCTGGGCAAATCCACCGATGTAACTATCGAGATTAACCATAACATTATCAAGTGCCAACATCCATAGCGCTCTATCCACATCAAGGATTTCCTCAATAGCGTCTGTCTGATTTGAAAGTGTATCGCACAAGTCAATTAATTCGTCCCATCCAAAGTCAGATTTTAATTCGTAAGCATCATAATAATTTGTACTGTCTTCTCCCATATAAACTAAATTTGGGAAATCATTGGACTGGGGACCTGCTCCTGCTGGCGGGTTACATTTAACGAAAGTGTTACTCTTAGAATCAAATCGTTTATTGACAAACTTTTTTGAGATAGATTCTGAATTTGAATACAAGCCAATCAATGATCCGTTGACAAATACATTCGCATAGTTAGAAAGAGGTGTGTCCATATAGTTCCTAATGACAGTATAAGACAACACTTCTCTTAAAAACGATGGATCCTTCGCTACATTACTAAGTTTAATGTCTGTATAATTCTGATATTCTTGATCTTTATAAGTGTCCAATTCAATATGAAAAGGGTTCTTTGCTTGGTTGGGGCTATAAGTACTGTTTCCTTTATACTTTACTCCGACGCTATCAAAGACGACTCCGTTTATAGCAACGCTTTGGGCCAAAATATAATCGCCAGTGCTCGAATAGGCATTATCTAGCAATTGATCCCAATTGTTCTCTTCGAAAGTAATCTCAATGGTCTGTATTTCTGTTAGATCATAGAAATCTTGAGCGCTTACAAAATTTACTAGAAATAGGCTTATGAGTGTAAATAGATACTTCATCCTTGTTTATTATGTTGATGTTTGCTTAAAAATCGAAGGTACAACTATTATATAAAACAACTTAGAAAGCCAAAGACCTACTTTTCCATTGATAGATTTTAAAAATAGTTTAATTTTTTGGACAGTTAATGGCTGTTATTGATAGCGGTTCTGCGACATGTGTTGTAGCTCTTGTAATTATCGATTTTAGCTACCGGATTTAATTTTTCTTCCTTGTATTCAAATATATTCATAATTCTTTTTCTTATCTCATTTCAAGAGGCTATTTCATAGTTGTAAATTAGTTCGAAAACCAATTTGTTTTATTCGTTGAATTTGATGCAAATACATTTCTCCCTATATTGATCAATAATATTATTCAATAATCATGATAGAAAAAACTCAACTGAGTCTTAAAAACTTTGTGGAGACAATCGCAAAAAACACGAAGGATATTTCTATTGAAACATCTGATATAAGTAATCTAGTTAAGTACTTATCTGATGAAAAGATGAAAGAAGTTCTTGATAATCATGTGATAAAACCTGATTTAGATTCGGTTAAAGAAAAGTATAACATACACATTACTGCTGATCAGGAAATACCATTTTATTTGCTTTCTATTTTCATGAGATGGCACAGAACTGAAGTTGAAGATGATGAAGGATTGCTATATGGAGGTTTTGCTTTTCAAAGTGCAAAGGAAATAATGTATCCTCAATCGAAATTTTGGGTAACAGGTTCAGAGGACATGAGAAAGTTTGAGAAAATCGATATTGATAATGCACAGTTATTGAAGAATCTAAGGTGGTTTGAAACTCCCATTCATCCTAATAGATCGGCTTCACAATACTTCGGATGTGTATTGCCTAACGAAAAGAGCTTTCCGGATAAATTTTATTTTTATGATGATGGAAATGTTTATCCTTTGGCAATAACATCTTATGAGGATTATATTAACGCCATGCTCAGAAATGCGGCAGTAGAGTGTTGGCAATATTTCTATGTTGCCCCAGAGGATTTAATCAAGAAAAATCAAGGTTTAAATTATATGACAACTAGCTTGAGGCACAATACAAGGATTGTTTCAAACATGAATGGTTTTACATATAACAATTTAATTGAAATTGACCGTTTGGATCTTATTTATGAATATCTTAAAAGATGTGTTGATTTACTTCCAACTTCCTTCCCAACTCTTAATTTGGGACACCAGAAAGCTTATTTCGAAAGATTCAAAAGCTTAATGAAACAACGGTTATAATTCTTAATAGAATCGCAATTAATTTTTCTGTAAAAGAATCAGCGATTGTGCACTCACAGAGAATAATGTAATCTTAAAATAAAGTCTAGATTTGTTTTTGAGTAACAGACATTAACCCACACCTCCCCACTATCATCCATTCTTCAATTTCGCTCCAGTCCAACTAAAATAATCAAATCGCTATCTTATTTTCATCAATAGCTTCGTGTAATGATTTTTAAAGTTAAGCCTTTCTTTCTATCCATTTTTTTATACGCTCACCGGATTGACTACCTAGGATAATAAATTCTCTTTTTTTGTTTTTCTCATATTTTACATAGACTTTACCATCATGTGGATAATAGCTCATTCCCCATTTCTTTTTACTATCATATGTTACTGATGTTATTGATTCTCTCTTAATCCTGAAATTTACTGGATCATCATTATAAAATTGTACCCAATCAAAAAACTCATCATGTATATAATTAACTAATTCGTTATCCACATATGAAAAGGGATCATTTAAATTTTTCTTAATGACAGTTGCGTTGTTTTTCTGATCATATTTTTGAGATACTCCTTTCACTGTGATTAACCCATTGACACGGAGAGCAGACAAATTCTTATCTGTAATAAGAACCAGATAAGTTCTGTTTAATATCAACTTATAGTACTCCATCGCAATAAAATGATTGCCCTTTTTCAATTGAAAATCTTCTAAATCCATAATATTGTTTTAAGTAGATCAAACATTACATCCATACTTTTTTAAAATATAAATGGCACAAGCCAAATCTGATGCAGCAAAACCCACCGATTTGAAAATTAGGGTATCCTCATCAGTAATGTCTGGCTTATACTCACCCTTACTCAATTGTGTGATGTCAGCTAAAATATCTTCCCGTGTTATAAGTTCCTTATCCAAAGGAATTTTCAAATCTCCACTTTCTTCAAGCGCGGCATAGCTATCAACGAATATTTTAGATCCCCTAAAAACGGTCTCATCTGCTTCTTGGCTTGTTGGCTTGTAAGAACCGACAAGATCGAGATAATCTCCTTGACTTAAATTTCTGCCAAAAACCAAGGGCTCATCACTCAAGGTAGCAACCGAAATAAGGTCAGCATTTTTTATAAAGGATTTCTTGTCTTTTATAGCCGTGATTGGATAACCTTCTTCTTTGAGCAACTTCTCTTTTACTTTCGCTTTCGCAAATGATCTGCCCCAGATATATATGGATGAAAATTGTTGAATCCGGTGGTGGGCTCTGATTAATTCTTCTGACATGTTTCCAGTTCCAATCATCAGCATGATTCTTTTTCTTTTAGGGACCAATAATTTGGCTGCCAAGGCAGACACTGCAGCTGTCCGCTTGCAAGTAAGTGATAGCCCATCAAATTGAGCCAGCATCTCGCCGGTTCTTCTTTTCATTAGAATATACAAACCGTTGATGGTTGAGATTGAAATATTTTCAGGGAATACGTTGACCAGCTTGACTCCCATAAAGTCACCAGAGCTCCAACTGGGCATGATCAGCATTGTCCCATCTCCAAGTTTATGATGATGGCGGATTGGTGTAAAAATATCTTGTTTATAAAATTCCTTTAGAAAGTCTATAAACTCTCTGTAGTCGAAATAAAAGTCGATTTGTTTTGCTGAATAGTATTCCAAAGTTGTAGTATTGATTCCTAAATGTAAAGTACAGAAAACAATTTAATGAATGGCTATAAAAAAGGCCATCCAAAATGGATGGCCGCTTATCTTAATCTTTTTTCGCTGCCGGCTTTTTCTTGGCTGCAGGTTTTTTCTTGGCTGCCGCCTTCTTTTTTGCAGGTGCTTTTTTCTTGGCTGCTTTTTTCTTTTTCTCTTTAAATGATCCAGGCAACTCCTCTTCAACAAGCTTTTTTATTGCCTCAAGGTCCAATTCTGCCGCTTCCTCTGAAGTCATTCTTTTATCTTTAATTTTTGGAAGCTTGATCGATTTCTTTTTAAATCTGATGAATGGCCCCCATCTTCCATTTTCAATTGCAAGCTTAAGGTCTGGCCATTGTTTTACGAATCGATTTGCCTCTTTCTCTTTTTTAGCTTCGATCAATTCTTTGATTTCTGCATCAGAAAGATTCTCGTGATCATATCTTTTTGGAATATTGATAAACCAATCGTTCCACTTCAAGAATGGACCGAATCTTCCAACTCCTTGGGTGATCGGCATACCATCGTGTTGACCTATAGGCATATCTTGTTTGATACGAGCATCTATGAGTTCTTGAGCTCGCTCCATGGTCAGTGTAAGTGGATCTTCTCCTTTGGCTAGCGAGATGAATTTTTCATCAAACTTGATATAGGGTCCAAACCTACCTTGAGCAACTTCAACTTCTTTATCCAGGTATTCACCTAGCGTGTAAGGAAGTTTGAAAAGCTCCATTACTTCATCAAGAGTGATTGTCGAAATTGACTGCCCTCTTTTAAGGCTGGCAAATTTCGGTTTTCCTTCCTCTCCTACTTCTTCTAGAGTACCTATCTGTGCGACTGGTCCATATCTTGCCATTTGCACCAATATAGTATGGCCTGTTTTTTCATCAACACCTAGATCTCTTCTACCTTTTGCTCTTTCGGCTTCCGCCAATGTTTTCTCTACCGTTTCATGAAATGGGTCGTAGAAATCAACCAACATATCCTTCCATTCGATTTTACCTTCTGCGATTTGATCGAGACGCTCTTCTACTTCTGCCGTAAAAGCGTAATTCATAATTTCATCAAAATGCTCACTCAGGAAATCAGTTACGACCATTCCTATGTCTTTACCATACAACCTCTTGCTTGTGGCACCCGTATTTTCAGTTTCCACAACCTTAGTTACTTGATCGTCCTTAAGTGTGATGACATTATAATCTCTAGGAGTTCCTTCTCTACTTTCTTTCTCTACATAGCCTCTAGATGGATCCATGATTTTAGTCACGGTAGGTGCATAGGTTGAAGGTCTTCCAATACCCAACTCTTCTAATTTTTTCACCAAACTTGCCTCTGTAAATCTTGAAGGTGGTCTTGTGAATTTCTGTACTGACTGCACATATTGATTTTCCAAGATCTGTCCTTTTGTCAAAGGAGGCAATAATCCTGAATCATCTTCCTCCTCGTCTTCATCTTTTCCTGCAATGTATAATTTTAGGAACCCATCAAAAACGATTACCTGACCTTTTGCGGTGTAATTGGCATCATTGATAGTGGATACTCCTATATTAACTGTGGTATTCTCGAGTTTTGCATCTGACATTTGAGAGGCAACTGTTCGTCTCCAAATCAACTGATATAATCTTAGCTGACTATCCTCCACATCTGGCTTTATGTTGGATGTATTTGTAGGTCTGATAGCTTCGTGAGCTTCTTGAGCTCCTTTGGCATTTTTTCCTTTATAATCTCTTACTTGGAGATACTCTTTACCGTACTTATCTTGAATTTCATCAGCAATGGCATCCATTGCAGTCTTACTTAAAGATTTTGAATCGGTTCTCATATAAGTAATATGTCCTTGCTCATATAATCTTTGAGCAGTTGACATGGTCTGATTCACTGAAAAACCTAATTTCCTTGCTGCTTCTTGCTGCAATGTTGAGGTAGTAAATGGTGGAGAAGGTTTTCTCTTAGAAGGCTTAACTACAATATCATTTATAGAATATGTTGCACCTTTTGATTGCTCTATGAATTTTTGAGCCTCCTCAATTGTTTCAAGGTTGCTTTTAAGCTCAGCTTTAAGCGTTGTAGCCTTGCCATTTTTATCTTTAACAGTAAAGTAGGCATAGACCTTATAATAAGAAGTAGAAACAAAGTCGATGATTTCCTTTTCTCTTTCGACGATCAATTTTACCGTGACAGATTGAACTCTTCCAGCTGATAATTTATTTTTGACCTTTCTCCATAAAATACCTGACAATTCAAATCCAACCAATCTATCTAGAATTCTTCTTGCTTGTTGAGCATTGACTAGATTCATGTCAACCAATCGAGGTTCTTTGACTGCACTTTGAATAGCGCTTTTGGTAATTTCTCTAAATACAATTCTTGGAGTAGTTTTTTCATCTAGTCCTAAAACTTCGCATAGGTGCCATGCAATTGCTTCACCCTCACGATCTTCATCCGTCGCGAGCCATACTTCAGAAACTTTCTTGGCAGCGGTTTTTAATTCTTTTACAACCTTGGTTTTCTCAGGGGAAACTACGTAGTTAGGTTCAAACTTATTTTCTTTGTCAATTCCCTTATTCCCTTTGTCTAGATCTCTGATATGTCCATAACTAGACTTTACAATGAACTCTCCATCAAGATATTTGCTTATGGTTTTCGCCTTGGCAGGTGACTCCACAATCAGCATCTTTTTCGCCATGTTCTAGTGTTTTCTTTAAAGAGAATGAATAAAATATCGATTTAGTAATTTAAAATTTCTAGGGGTTAGAAATAGTAAACGTGCTGCAAATGTATACCAAAATTTATAAATAGCAAGCTTGACCTTGCATGAAAAGATCTATTAGGACATTATTCTAGTCCTGATCCGGATCTTTAATTTTCCGAATCTCTTTCTTAATTAGTTTATCGTTCTTCCTCGATTTCTTCATTTCTGCTTCGTGATTAGCATTCACTTTTTTTATAATAGCTTCTTCGTTTGGACTTATATTATTTAAGTCAGCATGTAAATATCTTATTAAATATTGAGCCATTCCATCTGGGGTCATAACTCCTTTTGATTTTATCAGATGAGAAAGTCTTGAACCTGAATAAAATTGCCAGTTGACAATCATCCATCTCCCGAGTCCTGCTTGTAACCTCTCTGCTACATCATCTATAGGCGCTTCCGCAAATTTTTTTAAGTCTTCCTCAGTGCTTAATTTTTTTATCTCTTGAATTGCCTCATCGATACTAGCAGGAATATAAACACCTTCCAAATGAGTTTGTTTGATATTCTGCTCATATTGCTTTTCTGCCTCTTCAGCCGTATCAAAGACTAGTTGGGCAGAAAGACTGAGGGTAAACCCTATAAATAGACATAAAAAGGAAATATTTCTCATGTTAAATTTGTTTGCTTAACTACATTAACACCAAATTCGCGTTTTGTATTACAGATAGTTTAGGATTAACAAAACCTTTTGGTGCTATATTTGCGAAATAACTTACACAAATCGTTCCTTTTAATGAGAATTTCAGTTTTCAACAACATAATACTTTTATTCTTTCTTTTGGGCACATCGACTCTCCTTGGTCAAAATAGATGTTCTCATACACTAAAGGCAAAATTTGCGGAAGCGGTAGATATATCAGAAGATGCTTATAAAAAATCCCTTGCTGCCTGGAAAAAGAAAAGAGAAACGAGTGAAAGAAGCCATGTAGTTGTAACCATACCAGTACATATTATCATTGTGCACCCCACAGGTCAAGCAGTTGGAACTGGAGATAACCTGACGATGGAAAGAATCCAATCTCAGATTGATGTACTCAACGAAGATTTCCCTGCCCTTAATTCTGATATCTCTAATGTGCCAGCAATGTTTGATGTCGGTATGTCAGATATTAGTTTTTGTTTGGCAACTTTAGATCCAGATGGTAATCCTACAAACGGAGTAACACGATATGCAACCGACCTCAATTACGATGAAAACTTTATGACGACTATCATGCCTGAAACAATTTGGGACAATAGTCTTTACTTAAATATATATGTTACCTCAACGATCCAAGATTTGGGATTTTCGCCTATCCCAAGTACACAATATACCATCCCTTCAATGTGGGATGCAGTAACAGTTTTGACTACAGCATTTGGAGGACCCGGATTTGCAACTCAACTGAGTTATGATTTGGGAAGAACGACTGTGCATGAAATTGGGCATTGGCTCGGATTGAGTCATGTTTGGGGACCAGGAACTGGTGGATGTTCTGAAGATGATGGAATGGATGATACTCCAACACAAGAGGAACCAACTTACTTTTGTCCTGACCACCCTTTTCCATCTTGCGGAAACTCTGCAATCTTCTTTATGAACTTCATGGATTATGTAGATGATGATTGTATGATTGCATTTTCAGAGGATCAAGTAGATTACATGCATTTTATTATTGAAGAAGTGAGACCAGGTTTGATTGGTGCACATCTAACGAAATGCGAAAATATTCCTCCGCCAGATCCAATCATTGTAACCATATTATCGACAACAGATGAATCTTGTGCTGGAGTAGCCAATGGCGCAGTCGACATTACGGCAAGTGGTGGAACTCCACTCTATAGTTATTCATTGGATGGAGTAAATTTTCAAGGAACTGGATTGTTTACAAATTTATCTGGTGGGGATTATACTGCTATCATTCAAGATGCAACAAATGCAAGTCAGTCTGAGAGTTTTAGTATAGGAACTGCAGCTCCTATCTTTGTAGAAATTGTAGCTATTACAAATCCATGTGGAGGAATGGCCAATGGGTCTTTTGGCTTAGTTGCTACGGGAGGTAATGCTGGCAACCTGTCTGTGACAGTGAACCAAACAATGACAGATCAAAACAATTTCTTTAGCAATTTATCTGCAGGCGTCTATATTATCGAAGTTACTGACAGTCAGAACTGCGTGGAACAAATGGAATTCGAACTTACAAATGCTCCAAATCAAATTCTTATCGAAGTGACAGAAGTCAATCATCCATGTGGTACTAATGCCAATGGATCATTTGAAGTGGTGACGACTGATAATATTCAAGTTACAATCAATCAGACTTTGACTGATCCCAACAATATATTTAATAGTCTAACTGCTGGAGAATATGCGATTACTGCAGAAGACGCTCAAGGTTGTACGAGCGAATTAATATATACTCTAGAAGTGGACAATGATCCTTTTGATGAAATTGCATTGGATATAATTTACCCATCTGAAGATGATTGTGAAACAGATCCAAATGCTGTCTCGGTAGAATTCATTTCTAATCCAACCGATGGAATAGACAATATAGAATTGGATAATGGTATGACTACGACCATGGGCTTGATAACGGGTCTTGCAGATGGCACATATAATTATACCGCTTCTAATAACGATGGCTGTCAGGAAACTGGTTCATTTACTATTGACTCTGACTATTATTACGATCTTGAATTTGAGCTAATTGATCCAAGCTGTTTTAATTCGTCAAATGGGTCTTTGTCATACATTAATAATACATCACTTCCAATATCTATTGAACTTAGTGAAGGTGCACCAAGTGGAGCTTCTTCTTACTCTAGCATTCCTTCTGGATTTCATACACTAATTGTATATGGAGCTAATGACTGCATTCTTGTAGAAGAAGATATTGAGTTCGGCGCTAATCAAATCATTGAATCTGGAATTTCTATCAATGCTGAATGTACCACAGGACTTACATCTTTAGAATTTTCGGCTGAAGGAGGCAATGGCATACTGACATATGAGCTTAATGGGCAAACAAATACAACGGGAGTTTTTGAAAACTTGGAAGCAGGAAATATAACTCTTGCCGTTTTTGACGAGAGTAATTGCGAAGAAACATTTGACCTAGAAATATTTCCAGTAGATGGAGTGATGAATGTAAACACAATCATTCCTGATGAATTGATATGTGCTGGTGAAACCACTGAAATCACTTTAGAAGTAATGGGAGGTGCAGCACCTTATAGTTATATCTTTAATGGCATCCCGCAATCAAGTTCTGTGATACAAAATGTTGGTGGAGGCGTTCATACAATCCAAGTATTGAGCAGTGGAAATTGTGCGGAAGATTTTGTAACTGAAGTAGAAATAATTGAATTTGAGGAATTAGTTATTGAGGATGTTGTGATCACAGATTCTGAATGCAGTGCTGAAGGTGGATTCTTCGAAGCGAACATATTTGACGGAAGTCTGCCTTATTATTATATCCTTGACGAAACAGATACAATCTTAGTAGATGATCTGCTAAGGTTGGAAGATGGACCACACAGCATTCAGGTGATTGATGCCCAAGGATGTACTTCTGAAATTTTTGAATTTGAAACAACAGTAAGTGAACCAGTATTTGTCGACGTGACAATCATCAATCATGTAAGTTGTTTTGGCTTGGAAAACGGCAGAATAGAATTGAATGTTGAAAGCAATATAGGAGTCAGCAGTTATGACTGGAATATTGAAGATATAAACCCAATTCAAATGGCGGCTGCGGAATATAGTCTGACAGTGACCAATCCCGATGGATGTACTGCCGTTGCAGATTTTGAAATTACTCAGCCTGATGAGCTCAGCATTGAAACTGAAGTTTTAACACCAGCTGGAAATCTTGCAGGTACGGCAGAATTTACAATAGCAGGCGGCACTCCACCCTATGAGTTTAATGTAGAAGGCATAGAAAATGAAGATGGTTTTTTTAGTTTATTACAAGGAGATTATACGGTAGATATCACAGATGCAAATAATTGTAGCTTTAGTCACGACTTTACCATCTTACTAGAATCTTCAACAGAAGATGTATCTAAAAAATTAGGAGTCACGATCAGCCCCAATCCTACTAGTGAAGTATTGAAAGTTGCTTGTAAGCAGTGTTCTTCTCATCAATCAACTTATACAATCTATGACACTCAAGGTCAATTATTGATGGATGGTGCACTAGGCACAGAAGAGTTGCTTCATGTTTCGAATCTTGGACAAGGAGTGTATATACTGGCTATTGCTGTTGACGGAGATTTTACTATTGAGAGGTTTGTGGTGATGTAAGTTGGTACTTAAAAAATCTTTTTTCATTGTTATTTCTTGAGACTGAAATCCTACAGAGTTAATTATAATTATATGTTTACTTGAGTTGGATGTTTGAACTTTCATTTGGATTCTTGACATCTTATCAATCTTACTAATACATCTGGCAGGCATAAGCTATTGAAATTTAATCTCAAACACAAATGTCAAACCTGCCGGAGGCAGGCAAGCACAAACTCGACTTGCTAATTTGTTTTATGAATGTTTTTTTTGAGTTTAATTGATGGTATTGAAAATCACCTACCGAACCACTACTCTTGCATTAGGATGATTCTCCACAAGAACAATATCTACTTTTGCGTCTTTGTTTTTGGTGCCATCTTTCAAGACAATGCTACAGTCTGGTATGATGATGATTTTTTCTTTTATCGCTCCATCCTTTTCTTTGTTATAAAGTCTTGGCTTTAGCAGTTCTAGTCTATCATCTGATGTTACTCTTGCGCTAGAAATATCTCCAATACCCTCCCCATTTTTTTTGAGGAAAATTGCTTGTTGTTGCATAGTTATACTGATCTCATTATTTAAGATTTTTGCGGAAGCTAAAACAATTGGGAATATAAATTCTTTAGATTCATTCAAGGATTTTCTACTAGCTACAAATTCATCGACGGTTGAAAGCTTGAAGTATTCTGTCCAGTTTTTGTAAACACTCCTACCTTTCCAATTTGCGTCATTTGAGCTTATCATTGAAGGTGCTTTCTCATTCATAGAAAAATCATACTTTCTGATGGTAAGCTTTTGGGTAATCACTTCATAAGGACCGAAATATTTATTACCTCTCAGTTTGATTAAGTTAGAAGGCATTGAACCACCTGAGGCGTTAGGATCCGAACTATAGGAACTACCGTACAACAACTCTTCCTTAATAATTGTATCTAATGCTAGGTTGATAAGGAAACGTTCATTTTCTTTTGTTTTAATTAATTCCTTTACCTGGCCAAACTGAAATAGCTGAGCTCGTTTTGGGCTAGCAAAATATGAAAGTCCTTTAGACTTTATCGTATGTCGTTCATTATTGAGTGTAAATTCGACTTCTTCATTGAAGTTATTGTACACTTCAATATGGGAGTATTGATTGGTGTCTTTGCAGGATGTTATAAGAACGGCAAAAACAAGTGATAAGTAAGTCAAGTTTTTCATATAATAATTGTTATCAAAATAATTTTTGTTATAAAAATAGTAAGCCAACAGAAGCTGTAAGTATCAGTGTCGCACCAATGAAATGACCATAAATACCCATAGGAGTATCTGTCAAGAGACAGGCTTGTCCTGGATTTTCTGGATTGTAAAAGACTTTAATTTTATCACCTTTAAAATTTTCTAAAAGTTCATTTACTTTTTCCCGGTAAGCAGGCTTCTTTAGCTTTCGCAAACTTAATAGCTTCTTCACTTCCTTTTCTTTTGGACTGGCTGGCTTAAACTTTAAGTTCAAAATAGAATCTGAAGCATATCTTTTCTCGGAGTTGAAATTTTTATCTAAAATTTGATAGTTATATTCAATAATTAAAAAGAATTTTACTGAAGCTTGTTCGTCAAAGTTATCAATATGATGTCTTAGTTTTGCATTTAGGATTGTTCCATTTGTTGAGGGCCAAGATTTACTTTTATTGATAAGCCTTAGTGCCTTGATTGTTTTGTGAAATATATAAAGGGAAAATACAAAAAAAACTACACCCAGGACTAACAGTAAATAATAAACCTTTTGATCTTCCATAAATTCTAAAATAGAAAAAAGGGAGCATACAATCAAGCATGCTCCTCATTTTACAATTATACCAACCTATAGTTCTTAAACCTTAATTATTGCTCTTTCAAATGCTTAAGGTATTGATTAAGTTCAATTTCTGAGTGGAACAGAACTTCTCTTGGCTTACTTCCGTTGGTATCTCCAACTATTCCAAGCGTACACATTTGATCCATAATTCTTCCTGCTCTGTTATATCCTAACTGCAGTTTTCTTTGAATCATTGATGTTGATCCATGTTGTCCACCTACTACCAATCTTGCAGCTTCTTCAAACATAGAATCTAGGTCTGACCACTTAAGGTTTTGTCCTTTTCCACTGATATCTGCTTCATCTACTACTTCTGGTAAGAAGTATGGCTGAGGATAGGATTGTTGTTCATCTATGTGATCGATAACTCTTTCTACTTCTGGCGTATCGACGAATGCACACTGTATCCTTATAAGGTCTGCGCCAATGGTAAATAACATATCACCCATACCTACTAGTTGCTCTGCTCCTTTGTGATCAAGAATGGTTCTAGAATCAATATTGGATGTAACCTTGAAAGACATTCTTGCTGGGAAGTTCGCTTTGATCATCCCTGTAATGATATTTGTTGTAGGTCTTTGTGTTGCAATGATTAGGTGAATTCCAATGGCTCTTGATAGTTGTGCTAATCTTGCTATTGGTAATTCTATTTCCTTTCCTGCTGTCATAATTAAATCTGCAAACTCATCAATAACGAGTACGATGTATGGCATGTACTTATGCCCATCATTTGGATTTAATTTTCTATCTACATACTTCTTATTGTATTCTTTGATATTTCTAACTCGAGCCTTTTTCAAGAGATCGTACCTGTTATCCATTTCTAAAGTCAAGGAGTTTAAGGTATGTATCGCCTTAGCAGTATCTGTGATAATTGGTTCTTCTTGATCAGGTAAAAAAGTTAGGAAGTGCTTATCCAATTTAGAATAAGGGAATAATTCTACTTTCTTCGGATCAATCATGACAATTTTCACCTGTGATGGATGCTGCTTATAAAGCAATGACATCAGGATCACATTGATACCAACTGACTTACCCTGTCCTGTAGCACCTGCAATAAGAAGGTGAGGCATTTTGGCTAAGTCGGCTACAAATATTTCATTGGCGATGGTTTTTCCTAAAGCGATAGGAAGCGCCATTTTAGCCTTCATAAATTTATCATTATTGATGACCTCTTTGAAGGCAACGATATTTTTCTTTTTGTTTGGAACCTCGATACCAATTGTTCCCTTTCCTGGAATCGGTGCGATGATTCTAATTCCTAAAGCTGATAAGCTCAAGGCTATATCATTTTCAAGACTCTTTATTGACTTAATCTTGGTGCCCGGCTTTGGTATGATTTCATACAGCGTTACAGTAGGACCGATGGTTGCTCTAATCCCTGTGATTGAAACTTTGTAATGAGAAAGTGTTTCTACAATTTGATTCTTATTTGCTTCAAGCTCTTCTCTATCAATTGTCACTTTCCTATCTGCATAATCTTCTAGCAGCTCAACACTCGGATAATTGTAATTGCTAAGATCTGCTGTTGGATCATAAGGAGTGAGAGTAGAAATATCTTCCTCTTCTTGTACGGGTAGCACCTTAGAATCTCCTTCGGGTTTATCCGCCACTTCAAATGGTAAATCAGGAACACCTGCAGCTGCAGCTGGGCCTGGAATGGCTGGATTGATAACATTACTCTCAGCAACAGGAGCTGAAGAAGTTTCTATAGGCACGCTAACCGTTTCTTCTTGTGTGGGTTTTACTTCATCTTTTATCTCATCAGGATTGACAAGGTCTAACATAAGATCTTGTAGCACCTTTGGCTTTTGTCTTGCTTTTGGCTTTTCATCATCTGCTGGCAAAGCCAAATCCATTCCTGGTTGATAATCAGGGAAGGCCGTTGGATTATTAAGAGGAGAAACTTTATCGTTTGGAGCTGCAGTTGCTGTAGCAACTTCATCATCACTTTCTGATTCAGACATCATTTCTTCTAGTCTCCCGAAGTACCCTCTTTTTTCAGCTTTTTTAGAAACTCTGCCAGCTACTCCTTCGCTAGAGTGGAAGAAATCAAAACTTGGAAGGCTAAATTTGCCGAAAGGCTTATCAGAGGCTTCCGCCAAAACAGGACTCAACTTAGGATTAACAAACCAGATTGCGGTAACGCCAAGCACCAATGCTATAAGTAACAACAAACCTAATTTGCCAACAAAATTAGTCATCCATATAAATACACTTTGACCCATGACTCCTCCCCAACTAAACTTGGATGAACTCATGACAAATTCTATTACTACGGAGCAAAGTGCCATAATCAATATTGCATGAACGGCAAATTTTGCAACTTCTATAAATGGAGTATTTCTTACTAGCGAAAGACCCATTTTTATCAAAATAGCTATGAATCCAAACGAACTAATTCCAAAACCCCAGTAAAAAAAGGCGTTGGAAGTTATTGCTCCTAGGCGACCTAGCCAATTGTCAACGGTAATATCTTTTTCGAGCATTGCTGACCAAGAATTATTGATCACTTTATCTTGGTCAAGTTCCCAAGTAAAGAAATAGGAGATAAAAGCTATGGTGAGGTATAGGCCAAGGAATAGACAGAGCAAGCCTGCTATCTTCCATGTACGTTCGTCTTTCAAAAATTGTGAAAAGCCCTTTTTCTTGGATTTTCTCTTCTTTCGAGTCATCTAATTGCGATTTTTGGATAATCAATTGCTAATGTAAGACAATATATTACATATTACAAATAATCTTAATATATTAATATTGACCTATATACTACAAGCGGACATAACACGTTTGTGCGTTCTCAAAACTTAGATTACTTTCGCAGCTACTTAACTAATAAATGATAAACAATGAGTCATAAAATACTAATAGCAGGAGCTGGAGGAATCGGACAAGCAACAGGTCTGATCCTAGCAGAAAAATCAGATTTTGATTGTAAAATATACATTGGTGATCGAAATGAAGATGCAGCCAATGGTGCAAAGAAATTCATAGATGAAGGAACAGAGCAAAGTGATATAGTCGAATCTTTTGTTATGCCTGAATCTGGAACAAATGATGAATTTGATAAGATTCTCAAAGAGTGTGATATTATTCTTGATTGTCTACCAGGAAGTCAAGCTCCTAGAATGGCTCAATTTGCCAAAGACAACGATATGCACTATGCAAACTTGACGGAGTATGTGGATGAAACCAATCAAGTTACAGAAATTGCTAAAAATTCTAACACAGGATTTATTTTACAGACAGGCTTGGCACCAGGCTTTATTAATGTTCTGGCAATGAAACTGTTCAATGAATTTACAAGTAGCTTTGGCGTTGATAAAGTTGATAGAATCAAAATGAATGTTGGGGCACTTTCTGACAATGTATTGCCTCCACATTTTTATGCCTTTACTTGGAGCCCAATCGGCGTAGCCACTGAATACGTCAAAGATGCAATAGCGGTAAGAGATTATAAAACTGTTTCTATACCCTCGTTAAATGAGATTCAACGATTGATTATTGATGGTCAAGAATATGAAGAAAGTTTTACTTCTGGAGGTGCAGCAGATTTACCAGAAGCCTTAGAGGGAAGGGTGAGAAATATGGACTACCAAACTCTGAGACATCCTGGTCATTACAAATGGGCAAGAAATATAATTTCGCACACACCTCCTACGGTTAATACTATAGAGCACTTGGAAAAAACCATGTTGGCAGAAATTCCAAATGTAGAAGATGACAGAGTAATTGTCTACTCTACTGTGATCGGAAAAGATTCTCGTGGAAGATTGAGGGCTTTGGAAGGATCGTACGATATCCGTCCAAGCATGGTTGGCAACAAAAAACTAAGAGCTATTCAGACCACAACAGCTGCCCCACTCTGTGAGGCTGCTAATATGCTGCTAACGCAAGATTTAAAAGGACCAATTTTCCAAAGTATGATAGATCCAGAAAAATTTATAAATGGGCCTTTTGTGAAAGCTATCTATGGATAATGGCTCGCTTCCTTTGGTCGCTCGCAGAGGCTAGACACGCTCCTGCGTCGCTGCGGACTCTAGACACGCTCCTGCGTCGCTGCGGACTCTAGACACGCTCCTGCGTCGCTGCGGACTCTGGACACGCTCCTGCGTCGCTGAAAATCGTATTCAACACAGAACAAAACTAATCTATAAAAATGATGGCATATCTTCAATTAATATACATGGATGATTCCTAAAAGATATGACTATAAGAAGTCTACTGGCAGTATAATTGCCATCATGATTATTGCATTAAATATCTATTTGATGAAATACACCTTTCAATTTATAAAAACTGAAGGGGGTCCAATGGGCTTTGGTTTATGGCTATTACCTTTTTTATTTTCCTACCATATATTTCTTATAAGCGCAATTAAAGAACTAATCCTAAAAGAAAAAAACTTTTCTATTTATGTCATTAATTGCCTAGGCTTAATATGGATAATAATTGGTGTGGCAATTATTTTAGGTTTGATATTCACTTCAAATTATTAATTTGTAGATAACAATTCTTCTATGAAAAAGCTTTCTGTTGTCCTTCTACATATACTTCTCGCACTTGCGTGCAAATCGCCTAAGGCAACTTCCCAAATTTCATTGACAGAAAACAAGACTGACTTTCTGGATTCTCTCGTCTCAGAGTTAATAAAGCCCTTACCTGAAAATACAGAAATCTCGATTGGTGTTGTTAAGAATAATAAGCAAGAGCATTTTGGGTTTATCAAAAAGGACAGTATGGCCAATACAATTGACAACAGCCATACGCTTTTTCAAATTGGATCTATTACAAAAGTATTCACTGGGGTTTTAATGGGTGATGCTATAATTACTGGCAAAGCAAAGCTCACAAATACCTTAGGGACTTTGTTGCCCTACAATTTTAAAAATGGGGGCTCCGTAACCTTACAACAATTAACAACTCATACAAGTGGCATCTACTCCTACCCTCTTGGATTCCAAGGAGTTAAAGGTTACACAGCAAATGACCCTTACAAACATGTCACTCCAGAAATGGTGCAAGGATTTTTTGAAAATAGTTTTGTCCCACAAACAGCACCTGGAGAAAAATATGAATATTCAAATCTTGGAGTTGGATTGTTAGCATATATTATTGCTAACATGAATAGTATGAGCTTGATGGATGCTTATACAAATGTCATCCTTAATCCTCTTGACATGAATGAAACCTGTATGTATATGTGCTCAGCTCAGCTTACAGTCGGCCTTGACAGCAAAGGACAAGAAACACCTTCCTGGAATCTCCCTGAGATAATTGCAGGTGCCGGTGCCTTGCAATCTAATACGAAGGATATGTGTAAATTTATTTCTGCTGTTACCAGCAATCAATTTCCTGCGATTGAAAAATCCAAAACACCTTTATTCAGAATGAATGAAAATACAGAAATTTGTATGAATTGGTTTTATGCAGACATCGAGGATTATGGTCATTGGTATTTCCATGGCGGAGGAACTGGCGGATTTACTTCGGCTTTATTTGTAGATGATGAAACAAATAATGGCATCATCGTATTATCAAATGTTTCCGCTTATCATCCTTCATTCCAAAATATAGAAATGATTGCAATGGAATATTTAAAATACATAAACTAGTAATAGTCAACTACTCCTTTAACTCACTTTTCAGATCTTGGCTATACCACCTTTTTAAAATAGCACTGGCAGGTTTATTCCTAATAGTAAAATCAGTATTGTTATTTGGTAATTTTGCATGTAGCCAATTCCATGAGAAGCCACCTGCCATCCAGCTTTCATTCCAGAAGGATTGATAAAAAGCTTCATACAAATTTGATTGTGCTGCATAGTTGGTTGGCGGTCGCCCTTTATCGTGCTCCCATGGAAATTCACCAGAAAACGAAACGTTGCGATAACCATATTCCGTGATCAATATTTTTTTTCCTTCTGATTTATGTATTTCAAGAAGTTGAACTTTTATTGGCTTCCAATTATTAATGGTATCATCTATCAATGGTGTTTCTGAGGTGCTAATTGGGAAATAAGCATTTACACCTATGTAATCCAATTTATCCCAAAACCTAACCACGTTAAATTCATCCCAATTGGCACTGTAGGTAATGGAGCCTGTATATTCTGATCTAACTTTTTTGATCAGTTTCTCCCAAAATTCTGGTCTTTGAATTACAGTCTCTCTCAATTCTGTACCTACACAAAAGAGCTCAACGTCTAAGGACTCAGCAATTTGCGCTAGTTTTAAGATATAAGATTCGTAACTGCTCTCCCATACTTGCCAACCTTTTTCGTTGCCAGCCATAAAATCACCTCTCCAAGTCGCATCACCAGTTTGATCTTTCTCGATAAACAGCCACTTCTTTACTAGAGAACCTATGTTTCTATTATTTTCCAATTTGACATGAGGCTTGAGAAAAATTTTCAAACCAGTTTTTTTTGCTAATTTAATTGCCTCAACTTGTGCTTCAATGGTATTGCCCCATTGTTTATTTTCTTCATCGGGAAGTAAGCTAAGAGTTTGTCTATCTAAAATAACTTCGGGGACAAGGGCTATCCATTCAGCGTTGGTTGTTTGTAAGCTTTCAAACATCTCAATATTTAGAGGTGCTTGTTGAGGCCCTAAGAAACTCATTCCTTTCATTGGCACATCAACACATTTGCCTTGAGCAAACAAAGTAACACTACACGATATAAAAACGATGGTGAAATGTATGACTGATGCGACAAATTGCTTCATGCTTCTATTTTAGGAGGCTTAGAAATATTGTCCCAAACCTAGGACCCATCCCCTTTGATCTTTATTGAATACATCCATTCCATAATCTATCCGAAGTACTGCTCCGTACACCTTCTTATAAATAATCCTAACACCCCCTCCAACAAATTCTCTAATTTCATTTACATCTAAAATATCTTCTAGTTGTCCACCTGGGTTTCTCCAAGAACCAATGTCTGTAAACACAACTGCCTGTGCAGCCCACTTATCAACATGAAATATAGTTTGTCGGAGTTCAATATTAATTACTGCTTGGGCTGTTCCTCTATCAATACGATTACCTACTCCCCTGAGGTTGACCTGACTATCTACAACAAATGGGGCAAAGGGAGAATCATTATTGGTGGCAATAGCAAGGCGCAATCTAAATGCCAGATTCATATTATTTCCAATTCTTAAGAATTGTTTACCTTGAAATTGTAAACTATTAAACAATGACTTATCGTCTGTATTGTATACATTCTGTAAAGTTAAGCGCCAGCTCCTCCCATTTAAGTAAAAAAAATGGTAATCAAGTTTTCTCGATTGATATTCCAACTTAGTTAGAAATTTATTCTGTGTCAAAGAAGCCGGACCAGGTGAAAATTGTAAGTCTTGATTTTCGCTCTTCTGATACTTTTCTATAAAAAAAGTACCTCCGAATTCAATACTATGCTGAAGCCCAAATTGACGCAATCCTGTCAGTGTAATACTATTGTTGTCATAGTCGTATAAAACTGTTTCTTCTGTAAAAAACAATGGCTCTCTGGAAGCCCACCTGGACAAACTAACTGTATATCCCCACGATTTATTATTGAAATTTGGCACTCTGTAATAAAATTGCCCTGAATGTCTTTGATCATTATTTTGATAATAAACACTAAAGGTTTGTCCTTTGCCTTCCCAATTAATATCAACGAAGCCCAATTGAAACCAAAAGTTATCTGTGACAGTTCCAAAATTTACGATGGGCAAAAGTGTCTGTATCTCTTCAACATGAAAAACCAAATCGAGACCATTTGAAAGTGTATCTAAATCATAAGTGACATTCCCGATTCCTGATACATTTCTTAAGTTTTGAACATCGGTTTCGATTTGTACTTTGCTGGTTGTTTGCCCTATCCTAGATTGGATAATTCCTTCTAAAAAGGACAGTTTGGTTTTGGTCAGCCCTTTAAATTGAATAGCCCTTAGCTCCGGATCCGACTGAGCAGTCAAATTTGATGTCAAAAATAACACACTCAGTAAAATTAGAACTCGAAGTAATTGCATTTATATGATAATGTATTGCTTACGCAAATTTAAGCTTTTTCAATTTATGTTGAATCTAAAGCCAAGATTATAGGTAGCTGCCTGTCCACCAGTGTCGTTCAAACGCTTATTGCTAAAATCCGTGTACAACAACTCCAATTCTAAGTTAGGTGTAAATTGATACTTTGCTCCCAAACCAGCTTGCGTAAAATAGTCAAACTCAGACTGCCAATATGGAGAAAAGCCTCCAATGGTATATAAGATGAGTTTGCTGGTTGGATTATAACTAAGTATTAAAGTTACAGGTGTAGAAACTCTGTTTAAATTATCTTTTCCAATGTCTTCAATTAATAAATCGATTTCGGTAAACAATGAAAAGCTATTGCCTATTGCAACATCGTTAAAAAACTGAGTCCACCAAGTTGCTCCAGTCCAATCAATATAAGGTTGTGTACTACTACCTTCCAAATCTTCACCTATTGCAAAAACATAAGAACTCTGGATTGAGAAATTTGGCCAGTTAGGATTTGGCGCATATCTTATCTGTGGACCAAAAGCTGTCAGCCCTTGTCTATGACTAACTCCGTCTCCAATCGAACTTCCAAATACTTCCGCTGCATTTGATGGTAATCTATCATTTCTAACTCTTCGGTATCTTGTGTTTATTCCAACGTTAAAACGATCTGTCAATCCATAAAGTAAGGTAGCAGTTGTTGTAAAAAATGTAGACCGTTCTGTCAAGTTATCAACGCTACCATTTCTTTCGGAATATAGATTATTAAAAATTTTTCCTTCGAAGGTACCCTTTCGTATAGTTGATGATACAATATATCTGCTCGCATTATTGCCACCTGTACTGCCATTGACACCACCAGTACTTCCGTTGGCACTGCCAGTACTTCCATTTAAACTTTTTGCCCCAGTTGCACTTTTTGAGGTGTCGTTTAAGGCCCAATCATAATCGTAGTAAGTGATTTTGGAAGATCCTGAAATAGGATTTTCTCTATACTCATTGACAAAGCTCAAAACTGCATCCGTGTTGCCGCCAAAGTCACTTGCATACCATTTAAAAATCTGTGATAAAGCTGTCTTACCATCAGACGCTTTTATAAAACTAGGATCATTAAGCGCAGACTTGGTTTGCATTTCTAATTGTTCTTCCAACTTCTCAGGTGTATATGCAAAGTTTGTAATTGGAGGACAGCTCACTGCGCCACAGACCAATACAAAATGATATCGTGCATCACCAAAGGCTGCTAGTAATTTATCTTTTTCAATTTTATTTAAAGTCATTTGCTCTTCAGCTATTGTTACCTTTTTACCATCAAAAAAACCAGTTATATCCATCACAGATTTTGTAGGATAAGATTGTGAAACTTTGTTGATGACTAAAAGATTGTATGCGTTGATATAGAAAGCTTGCACAGTCGCATCTGACGCCTTTGACAAGTCAGCTCCTTCAATAGCTTTGATCAATTTATTAAGTGAAGCGTCATTTTTTACATTACTATAGTTGACACGGCCTTCCTTTACATTATTCTGCATAAAGCTATGGGTGTCATCAAAAAATTGCTCGCCAATTTCTTGTGCAGTTGACAGACCAATGCAAATTAGAAATACGAAAATAAAGCTGACTGTTAATTTCATAGTCCAAATATTAAAATATGTTCCTTATTAAATACATTTCTACTGATAAATATGTGTCCGATTGGGTACACGTAAGATATATTTTTAGAAAGATGGGTTTTTAGTTCAAGAAAAGGCCAGTTGGAATTTGGATTAAGGGTGAATTATGATTTATGATCTGGGATTTAGGATCGGTTTAAAATACTTCACATAGACCGACAGATGAACCAATTTGGATAATAGAGAACAAAGTAAAATAAGAATTCTTGTCATGGGAACAAATTATTCAATGACAGAGGATTTTATTTCACAGCGAATAGCGGACAACGCAATCGAAGTATTAGCACCACCTTAAAAAGAAGTTGTTGACGAACTTCATCGCATCATCATAGAAGAACTTATGGAAAAATTATTCCAGCATCGAAAAAGTACGCTCTTGATGTCATTCAATCATTTGGAGATCAAGGAGCGAAGGTTGCTATTCTAGAATGCACTGAATTTCCTTTGATGATAGATCGAGATGATTTGCAAATGCTAATATTTAATACAACGGATATTCATGCGCAGGCGGGGGTTGATTTTATATTGGAATAGGATACCTTAATAGGCTACGTGGGAATTAGTAGGATATATAGGATGGTAAATCATACCTAAGATATGTGGGATTTAGTCGGATACATGGATGGAAATAGGATATATTAATAGGATACGTGGCAATTAGAAGGACCTATTTCCTATCCCACAAGACATTCCCACAAAATCTTTCCTCGATTTTTCTCTAATATTCATAGCCTTTCTTAGCTTTATACAAACGATGATATTATGTATAGGTTAATCCTTTCTCTTTTTTGCTTTTCTCTTTTGTTTGCTTCTTGCAGTAATACAAATCAACCACAAAAAGCACCAAGTTACAAAAGCCACTTTCCTAATGAAGGATTCTTCAATGCAAGAAATTATCCAGAAACAAGTTTTGATTACAAGTCTTATTTTAAAGATATAGAAAAACTCAAAACTGCTGCTGACCAGAAAGTGTTTGGTGGAGAATGGGAAGATCAAGGTCCAGGAAATATTGGTGCAAGAATCAACGCTATGGCAATCAACTCCAATGATGAAAATGAAATCTATCTTGGTTATGCAAGAGGAGGCCTATACAAAACAACTGATGGCGGTGAGACGTGGACAGATATATTCAGAGTGTCTTCATATCTAGCAATATCTTCTATTGAGATTGATCCTACTGATGACAACATCGTGTACATCGGTACAGGAGATAAAAACATAAGTCATTATCCAGGTATCGGAAATGGTGTATATAAATCTACAGACAGAGGGGCAAGTTGGACTCACATGGGATTGTCAGATGCCAGCATCATTTCTAGAGTTGCAGTTCATAATCAAAATCCGCAGATTGTATATGCATCTGCAATGGGCATCCCATTTGAAAAAAATAATGATAAAGGAATTTTCAAATCTATCGATGGTGGAAGCAATTGGGAGCAGGTACATTTCATAAATGACTCAACTGGAGTGATCGACATGAAAGTAGCTCCTGGAAACTCTGACATTATTTATGCTACAGGATGGAATAGAATTAGAAACAATAATATCTCTACAGTTGAAGGTCCAGATGCAAAAATCTGGAGATCAATGGATGGTGGTGATAACTGGGACATGCTAGAAAACGGTCTGCCAGAAGGTGAGTTTGTAAGAATTGGAATTGATCTTTTTGGAGATGATGGGCAAACAATCTTCGCAGTGTATTCTGACAGCGGACCAAACGAATTCTGTGATGCAGGTGGAATTAATTTTTATGGTGTTTATAAATCTTATGATTTTGGAGATACTTGGATTAGGTCTGAAGATGGACCAGACAATCTTCTAGAGTGTGACTTTACTGCAGGCTTTGCTTGGTATTTCACTGATATCGTCATCAATCCCAATGACGAAAATGATTATTGTATATCCGGAGTTCAAATGATGAGAAAGGATCCGACCTACAATGGGAATTGGCGTAATATGGTTTGGGAAGTTTTCGATGGTGTTACACCACATGTTGATTTTCATGATATGGTATATGTTGGAGACAATCTGTATGCGGCAACCGATGGTGGAGCTTATCGATTCAACGAAGATGGCGGCTGGGTAGACATTGAAAACATACCTACCAATCAATTTTATAGAACCTCTTACAATCCTCATAGACCAGATTTATACTATGGTGGTTTGCAAGACAATGGTGTCGTCGAAGGAAACGCTGATCTATTCAATGAGTGGTCAAGAATTTCTGGTGGCGATGGTTTCCAAATTCTTTTTGACCCCAATGATCCAAATATAGTTTATACTGAATCACAAAATGGAAATCTTAGAGTATCTACAAATGGTGGCCAGAATTTCCAAGGCTTCAACCAAGGATTTTTCGGAGATAGGAATTGGGACATGCAATATATTTTGAGCACTGTAGACCCTAGCACATTGTATGCAGGCACCGATAGAATGTTCGTGCGCGGAGGAATCGATGGTTTCGAATGGGTTTCGATCAGTGACGATCTTACAGATGCAGAAAACGACCCACTAGGTTTTTACGAACACAACGTCACTTGCGTAAACCAATCTGCAGTAAGTCCTAATTATATTTATTGTGGTACCAGTGATGGATTTGCCTGGGTATCAAATGACTTTGGCAACTCTTGGTCACAGATTGACGATGGCCTTCCTCGTAGATGGATTTCTGACATTAAGCCATCCCCTACTTTCGATGATGTTGTATTTGCATCGGTGACAGGATATAAAAATAATGATTTCACACCTCACATTTACCGTTCAGATGATGCAGGTGAAAACTGGCAGAGCATTGCGAGCAATTTGCCAAACTTCGCCATAAATGATATGTATATTCTACCAAACACCAATGACGAAGTAATTTTTGCAGCAACAGAGGTTGGTGTTTATGCTACCTTGGATGCTGGTGAAAACTGGGAGCGATTGGGTGATGATTTTCCTTTCATCCAGTGTCTCGACATGGAGTTCAATCCTGAATTTAATCAATTGATTGTCGCTACTTTCGGTAAAGGGTTACGCACATTTGACCTCAGTCAAATCCTAGAATCTTCTAACGAAAATATCATTGTGCACAACCTGATTGACCTTCGTCCAAATGTTAGTGCAGATGTTATCAACATTTTCGCTCAAGGCAAATATGACCAACTGAGCATCTACGATGCAAACGGCCGACTAGTAAAGTTACTCGGGGACAATCCTTCGCAAATTGATATTTCTGGTTTTGATGCAGGCATATATTTCCTACGAGCAAGAAGTGGAAATAAGATGCAAGTAGAAAGATTTGTCAAGATGTAGAAGCTATAGTTTGATACTGGATATGAATAGATATATGTTTTTAATATTTTCTACTAAGCTGGAACAATGAAACCCATTTACCTTACTTCCTTTATCATATTTCTTATCTCTGCTTTGATGTTTACTCCTAGTAAAAAAATTCCACATACAATTTGTAAATGTAGTGTGTTACCTATCCAAGGCAAAGGTAATAAGACAAGCCTGACCATAACTACTGAAAACTGCGAAAATATTGGTGGTAATTATTTATCTAGTTCAGGTACTGAATATTCTGTGCTAGGATGTAATTCGGTAGTACATTACCCAGGACTGTTTAGTCAATTTCTAAAATCTGGCCTTTACCTACTCTATTAATTCAAATAATATTCTTACTGTTCGTTTTAATAAACAAAAGGCAAAAAGAATGATCATAAACTATATTATTGTTTAGCATGCTGACATTCTAAATAAGAAAATGTAAATGACGGCCTCAAAACTTTCTCCCTCGCAATCATAAATAATCTTAATCATGATTAATTAATACTTAATCATGATATGTTAGCCCTTTTGAGAATTCAAGTAGGAATTGATAAGCTCATGATTAACAACTAAAACTCTAAGACAATTTTTAAATTTCTCGTTCACTAAAAACTCAACAAATCTCTCCCCCTAAAAATCTTGCTAGAATTTCCTATTTGAATCTCAAAATAAAGCACCTTTCAATTCGGATTAAACCATTTACATAGTTGTGACCTACTGAAACTAATTTTGGCCCAGTACTAGCAAGCAATCCCCTCATACGAACCTCCTCCCTGATATTTTTAATCGGGTCAACGATTAAAAATATCGTCCCTCCTTCCTCAACGTCAGGAGCGGATTGACTATCGATAAACTTCTACTTTAAATAAAATTCGAGATACTTCGCATAACAGCAAAAACTTTAAAAATTAGCCTTACCCTTACATCAACAACAAATATCGACCAATCCTATATATCCATTTAGCCTGCTTTGGCGATTTATTGTGGAGTACTGCTTCATCTTACTTATCTCGATCCATCCTAACTATCCTTGGGGAAAATTTCCCGACAACATCAACCAGTTCATCTTGATATGCCATAACTCGCTCTAAGCTCTTATACGCATATGGCGACTCATCCAATGCTCCACCAATCAAACTCACATCCAACCTCTTCAATTCTTTACTCATCTCACTTTTCGTATTTCGATTGATGGTTTCTTTGCGACTGTGTTTTCTTCCTGCCCCATGAGAGGCGGACGACAATGATGCTTCATTCCCTTTACCTTTCACGATAAATCCCGGGTCTGTCATCGAACCTGGAATAATGCCCAAGATATTCTTACCAGCTGGTGTTGAACCTTTTCGATGTACCACATACTCATGGCCATCAATCATCTCCTTCCAAGCAAAATTGTGGTGATTTTCAATTCTACAAATTGGCTTGAGCCCCATCGCCTTCGCAACATTTTTATGAATCTGATCATGACATGCGATAGCATAATCTCCAGCTACATTCATAGACATCCAATATTCTTGTCCAGCTTCCGTACATAAATCCAACCAAGCCAAATGTCTTAGTTTGTATGGCAAGTTTGATCCATTGGTTGCCAAGTAAGAATAAAACTTTGCAATGGATGCACCAAAGCCTCTCGACCCAGAGTGAGCCAGCAAACCTATGTATTTTCCTGCCGGAACCCCAAGCTCTTCATCATCTTCCAATTCTACAATCCCCCACTCTACAAAATGGTTTCCAGAACCCGATGATCCCAATTGTTTTGCAGCCTTAGATTTGAGTCTCTTAAGCAAAGGAGTGTTAGAAAAAATATCACGATCCAAAAATTCATGCTCTTGTTTATGCGATATAATCTTTGCCAATCCAAAAGCAGTATTATCTTTTATCGATTGCTTAAACTTATGTTCATGCATCTTAAAAAATCTTTCGGTCACATCATAAAGAGTCAAACTCATTCTGCAGCCAATATCCATTCCTATCGCAAAAGGAATCACTGTATTCTTTGTTGCCAATCCTGCCCCAATCGGTAGTCCATAACCAAGATGACTATCAGGCATCAAGGCGCCATGCTCTACAATTGGTAAGGTCATAGCTGTCTTCATTTGCTGAAAAGCATTTTCCTTAATCAGCGGTCGACCAAATACCTTTAACTCAATTTCCTCCTTGTGCAACTCAATAGTTTCATCCTCTTCAGTTTCATCATACTCATAAAACTCCTCTGCAATGATGCCCAATATTGGATCATCGTAGTATTCCTCAGGAGATTCCTTTATTTGTTTTATCAATTCTAAATTCATTTCATTAGAATCATGTTTATAATACTTTTTTAATATTCCCATTGCGAGGGAAATTGTTTGATTGGATGTTACTCCGATTTTTATAAAGTCTTTGCTTCTTAATTTATTAGCCATTAGGCATAGAAATTTTGTGTTGCTAAGTTCATTTTAGCAACTATTAAAAATTAGATTTAAAATATTGAAGACCAATTAGAAAGCAATCTCTATACTATTGCATAAAGTTTTTAAGACCAATAAAATCCATAAAAAAAGCCCGATCGAATGACCAGGCAGAAATACATTAGGTATAAGGTATTACCATCTAATTGAGGTCACAATGTTTGATATGTAATTTCTGCGCATTCATAATATTGAATATTTTGTACTGCAAATATATAAATTATTTTTTCACAAAATCCAGAGATGGGTGATTATAATTATAGTTAAAACATCATGTTAAGCATAATTCGTCTTTTAAAATAAATTGCTTTCGCTATAAAACTCATAAACCAAATTTACTTTCTTTAATTGCCCAAACTGACTTTTTACCTTTTTGTCTACCGCCTGTTGCCGACAGGCAAGCACAAAAAGCTAACCAAAAAACCCACCGCTGTAAAGCCCTCCACTAGGCGCCAGCTGGCTAATGCAAGCGCACGATTGAAAAAACTCGGCAAACTTTTTTCTTCAAAGTACCAAGCTGGTATAATTGCTTCATTAAACTTCCTGCCGCCTCACACATTTTTCACTCTCAATCCCTCCACCAAAATAATTCCTAAACGCTTGTTCTTTAATGCGGGATCAGCTAATCGCAGGAGTTTTGTATTACAGACAAAATTTAACTCCTGTTATTAAATACTGTAATATCTAAAGTAATCGGTAAGATCTCTCTCGTCAGCATGTGGCGAGCAATTTCCGTTGCGGCTTTGAGCTCGTAGAGATCAGGGAAGCAGGAAATTGGGAGCTGAGGATATGAGTCAAGCAAAAATGCCTTAGAGGGAGTGCCCTTTTTATCCGTTCCGTTTCCTTCACTTGAATGTCTCCCCTCCTGCATATGAAAAATCATATTCTGGCGGGCAAGCCAGACATTCATTTTTGATTTCATCAAAAAACTGATCAGTCATATTTCGTTTTCTTTTGGGCCTGCCTGTTCGGTAGACAGGCAAACAAATGAAAAAAGTCATTTTAAAAAACGACTTAAAAAGACAAGATGATTAAAATATCAACCTTAGCGACTTATTCTATTCTGATTTTCTTAACTTAAACCATGTTCAAAAACTTCCAAATACTAATTTTTGTTTGCATCGCTCAATTTGCGGAAGCGCAAAATACAGTCGGCCTACTTGAGTATTCTTCTGAAGAAAACTACTCTGAGGGATACAATCTTATCTACCCTCATTATCAAGCCAATGCCTACCTACTGAATGCCTGTGGCGAAATTGTACATCAATGGATTGGACCTGAAGAATATCGTAATCATAATACTTGCTACATCCAAGAAAACGGAGACCTTATTAGGACACTAAGAAGGGATGTTGGCTTTGCTCCAATATGGAGTGACATCGGTGAGACATTAATAGAATGCAGAAATTGGAATGACAGTCTTAAGTGGAGCTTCTCTTCTTTAAATGAAACTAGTCGACTACATCACGACATAGAACCTACGCCGCAAGGAACCGTGCTGTTAATATCTTGGGATCACTACTCAGTAGAAGAAGCCAAAGCATTTGGCAGAGATTCAAGCTTGATGCTGCAAGAAGCATTTTCGCCAGATAAGATAATTGAATATGATCCGTCAGTAGACAGCATCATTTGGGAATGGAAAGCTTGGGATCATCTCGTACAGGATAGAAATTCAGAATTGCCAAATTATGGAGTCATCAAAGACCATCCCAGGCGCATTGATATAAATTATGAAAACAATCAGGGAAGAGCAGATTGGATGCATGTCAATAGTATTGATTATAATCCCATCTTAGATCAAATCATGATCAATGTTCCTACCTTCAATGAAATTTGGATCATCGATCACTCCACTACGACTGAGGAGGCCAAAAGCTCCAGTGGGGGAAATGCAGGACAAGGCGGAGATTTACTTTGGCGTTGGGGTAACCCGCAAGCATTTGGAAGAGGCACAACTGAAGACCAACAACTTTTTTTCCAGCATGATGCACTTTGGGCTTTGGATTATTTATCAGAAGACCAAACTGACTTTGGCAACATTTCTATTTTTAATAACATTAAAGAAGAAGCTCACTCATATGTAGGAATGATAGCCCCTAGCTTCGATACGCTCAGTCAAAGATATCTGTTATCAAGTGATTCCATTTTCTTACCTCAAGACTTTTATTACGAATGGTCCCATCCAGAAGCCGATGTGATTTATAGTACTGGATTGAGCAGTGTTCAAGTCTTACCAAACAACAACAAATTAATTTGCTCAGGTAGAAATGGCATTACAGTAGAACTTAGTCCTGAGGAAGAAATAGTTTGGATGTACAAAACTCCATTTAGGAATGGCTTTAGAGTTGAACAAGGCAGCGATATAGTAAATAATGATAATCTCACTTTTAGGATGCGCAGATATTCACCACAATATACTGCCTTTGATAACAAAGATCTAGAACCCATTGAATATTTAGAACTAAACCCAGATGAATCTTGGTGCAATAGATTATTGGATACTAATGACTTAACTGTAAGTCCATTTACAATTACCCAATATGGAAATGAATACTTATTGATTGATAATCCATTAAACCAGAATTATCCTGTCGTCTTATTTGATATTCTTGGCAATCATATTTATAAAGATGTATTTAGAACTGGGCAAACAAAATTAGACATATCACAACTTGAAACAGGCATCTATATTTTAACCTTCCAAGATTTTAAAGCATATAGATTTATTAAGTTGAACTAAAAAAGCCCTGACTCACATCAGGGCTCCTATAAATTATATTCTATTTCTTATAAAGAAATCTTTATCAACTTAGTTTTTAATGCTCTCATGGCAAAGCAGACAATTTCATACTCAGATAGGTATTTGACGGAATTCGGTATGAACCAATGATTTTCCAATTCACCCCTTCTTCCTAAATCTTCAATATCAAAAGCAAGATCATTCCCCTCACTATCCATGGTCAACATGACCAACTTATAATCTTCAAAGTCATTGTATAAATAAACAATTTCATCATCTAGAAAAAGGTCAGACACCGATAAAGTAAACGGACTGCTTGCTCTTTGTTCTTTGTGAATATTTTTGACCCATCTTACATCACCCTCGTCACTAATATTAATATACTTTAGATCACCATAAATATAAGTTGTTGTTGTCTGCATCATGCCAGCAGCATCCATATATGAGTTTACATCAACATCGTAATACTCACTAACTACTGTAGTACTGTTATCTTTATGCACGTACACATTGATAAGCTGATTCCTAGCAGAAATTCGGACATTTCTTCCTTTATCTATTCTCCTTTCTGTTCGTTGATCCCCCCTTTGCTTTCTTCTTGTATCTGCATCTGCCGAAACTAAAAAGTCTTTCTTTTGCTCATCCGTCAATTTCATATTTCTTTCAGTAATGGTCTCCAAAGTTTTAGCATCAAAATTGATAAAAACCAACCCATCTATAACATTTCTTTGATCGCCTGTATATCCAACAAGACTTAACTCATTGTTTTGATCATGTCGAATCATAGCTTCCAAAATAAAAGTATCTTCAAAATCAAAGAATCGAGATTCAACACTATCACCTGATCCGGACAAAGAATAAATGAGGTGAGAATAATCACCTGTTAAACTTCCTCTAAGGCTATCATCATAAATTCGTCTCATAATATTGAGGACTCCACTATTGGACAAACTTAAACTCAAATTCCTTCCTACAAAAGACTTGTTGGCGGTTTGAGAAAAGAGAGAGACATTACCGCCTCTTGAGTAACCATCAATATTTTCTTTCATCTCCCACACTTTATCCAAATTCCTTTCGAATACACCAACATAAACCTCTGTGTATCTTTTATTCCTTTCATTCACAAAAGAATAGATTGCAAATCTCTGTCTATTTTCTGACTCAACAAAAGAGAAACTACCTCTCCTATCAAGTTTTTTATTTGCTTTCTTATCGCGATAGATCGTTACCTCTTCTTCGAATGTCTTGTTGCTCGGGTTGTATTTAATTCTGTACAACGAATTGATTCCTTTTACAAATTCTGAAAAATAGATGTACAGATTATTATCGGCGTCTTGCATACTAAACTCATACTCAGAACCCCTAGGCAATCTGCCATTGGTCAATTCAATACCTTCAATTTCAGCACTACTTTTCAACTTTAGATCATTATTGTATTTATCTATAAATAGCGTGGTTGGACCACCTCCTGATAAGCCTATACCTAAAGTACCCTTAGGTTGTGCTCTTAATACATAGAATCCGTCATCAACTTTTCCGACTACACCATGAATTCCATCGAACATTCCTTTACGATCAGATTGGCCAATTAATACTTCAATATTTCTACTCCTAGCATCGATGCTTTGTGAGAACAAATCATTAGAAAAAAGTAAAAATCCGAGAAGAAATATAATTTGAAACTGTTTCAACATAGTAGATATTTTAAGGAGTAACAATATTTATTATCAATTTGTTGAAGGGCAAATAAATTCTGTAAGTTCATCAATAGACTTACGTTGACCTTTTTTAAATTGACTTGACCAAAAATTTACATAGTCGCAAGACCATCTTTTGTTTTTATAATCCGCAGCGATAACACTGAGACCAAAAGTAGCAATCTCATTTTCAACTAGCTCATCATCAACCAATTTATATAATAACTGTAAATACCTATAAATTGGTTCGTCAACACCAAAGTTTTGACTAGTTAAACTTTTGTTATGATCATCAAATGCTTGATAATCATTGGTGACAAGATAGATTTCCAAAATGCTTAATTCCGTTAAGGCGTCAAACTGGAGATCCTGCTTTTCATATTTCTCATTCAACTTTTCAATTAAAATCGGTCTCAATTTTTCTAACGCTGCTTTATTTCCACTTTCGAGATTTAATTTAAAAGATTCAAATCCTGTAAAGAATCCATACTTTGATTGGATAGTGTCTAAATCATTTAATGCAGAAAGTGTATCTCTCAATTCTAGATAGCACTTATGTCTATTTAAATAGAGTTCGGAAATTCCATTTGTAAATATGATACAACCCTCCTTGTGCTTCTTAATTGCCATACTCAGATACTTTTCAGCTTCAGCATAGCGATTAGCCTGCAAGAGTGCTTCCCCATAATTGCTAGCATTGAGGTTTGACAGAACATACAAAGTATCCAACTGTATGATAAGTGGTATAATATCTAAGATAGGATTGTCCTCAGGCTTATGATAAAATTTATTTCCCAAACTGATTACAGCATCGAGGATATCCTCTTGTTTTAAAATTTCTTCAGAAACATCCAGTCCTGCAGAATATTGCCACAAAAATTTTTCTGTTTTGTTCGTAATATTTTGATTTAAAACTCCCATCTCATTTCCTCGAAGATTTAATTTAGGGATTGTTGTTTCAAATAATTCTTCTGGATATTTTTCAATATCATTTCCTCCTAAGTTAAGACTATAGATTCCTGGATTTTGCCAATTCCCTAGCGGCAAGGAATCCAATTTACAACTAGATAAACCTATTTCTAAACTATCACTTTTTGATGCCAAGACAATCTGCACATCTCGTGCTTGTAGATTTTTTTGACCTGTCAACAACAAGTAATTAAGATTTTCAAGCTCAGATAATTTTTCTGGCAATCCACTCAAATATTCTACGCATATATTTTTTTCATTTTTCCTAAGCGATAGCGGTTTATATCGATTTACATATAATTTTTCTAAGTTTTCTAATTTATCTATGTTTTTAGGCAAACTCTGTATGCATGTGTTTGAAAGTTTGAGCTCAATCAAGTCTGTACAACATGACAAACTTTCCACATTGCTGCTAAATGGATTATTGCCTAGATTTAATTTTTGAAGTTTTATATTATTACACCACTTATCCGAAAATTCAGAAATATTATTATCGTCCATATTTAAGCTTTCCAAGTTAGGCCAATTCCAGAACGGTGGTTCTTGCATGAGTTCATTACCAGCAAAATTTACATCCTTCAAACTAACCAATTTCGAGAAGCAGCTTGGCAATACTTTTACTTTATTATACCTTAGATTAATTTCTTCAAGCTTATCAAAAGAGCAAAGTTCAATAGGCAGCTCAACTAAACTTCCTATTAAAATAAATTTCCGTAAGGGCATTTCTTCATTAAGCTTAAAAGGCAATAATGTATCTTTTCTAATTCGGATTTCAAGTTCTTCCAATTGATTACATGAACTAAGGAAGCTTTCAATATTCTCTGGATTTTTATTTGAATCATTTATAGTCAAAGATTTCAATTGTCCAGCAACTGCTTGAAATGTAGATATATTTTCTGACTTACATTCCAATCTCCTCAATGAGCTCAGTTTTATAGAATTGCTTTGTAATACCACATTTGAAATAAAATCTATTTTGGGATTTTCAATTCTGAGGCTTTCTAAATTTTCATTTTTAAAAATGTACTGAATAGATTCATTGGAAAGAGTATCTACATCTAGTTGTAAATATTTTACACCTTGACAATTTTTTAAAACGTTTAAATCTTTATTGGTTTGGCTTCTATAAACTGAAAGACTTAGATATTTTAGTTTCATATCCCGACCCTCCAGTTCGTCAAGCTCTCCACCATAACCATAGTTTGCATAGCCAGTTAACTTACCTGCTAATTTTTTTATGATACTTTTAGGAATATCTAATTCTTCGCCAGACGAAAGGTATCTACCAGAAAAAGGTTGTAAATAAAGAAACTCAAGAGATGGCATTTCCACAATTTCATTCCAATTGATATACTCACTTATTCCTTTGTGGTTAAATAATATTTTTGAATACATGAGATGCTTTACATGTTTCAGTTTTGACAATGGAATTGCTTTGATAATAGCAGGGTTAAAATTTTCACTATTGCGAGTCACAATTCTCAACATGGTAATCCTAGGATTACTATTCATATCTTCAATAAACTGATCTGCAGTGGTTTCACTAAATCCCTTGAGGTCAATACTGACTGTTTTAATCCGTTCCCCCAATTCAGAAATCGGCCATTTATTAGTCAATGTCTGCCCACCTCCTAACCTCGTGAACTTATCACTTTTTTGGGTAACCTCTTGAAATTCACTTTGAGCTAAGGCATATTCACCATAAAGCAATATGCATATTATGCTTACGCAAATGATCAACAATCTCTTTATACTTAACAAGTGCATTTCTTACTCTTTTTTTATCGATGTACTGTATAACTATGTACAAGATAATGTTCTAGAGCAACTTAAAGATGATTGGCCTAAACTTCATTGCGGGCTATTTGTGTTAAAAATCTATGTGGCCGGATTAGACCAATTACTTCAATAGCTCTAACTCGTTCATCCCTTGTAATTTCTAAAATCCAAAGTAAAAAATTGAATTTGAGTTTGTACTTATGTTTGAACTTTAAAGCTTGTCCTGAGTTCCTTCACTTCTGCAATCATATTTACCAAACAACTTAGTTTCGTCCAACCTTTAAAAGTATTACAGGAAAAATTCAGAAATTCTAGTTCCCGATTCGCGGCTACCTTTTAAACCAATATTTGTTTCTCAATACAAAAAGCGATCAAACTATTTACATCTTAAAATATTTGTCAATTAGTTTACACAAAAAAACCATTTGCCGAAAGGCTAAAAGTCACAATACCCCTATAGAAAAATATAAAATTTATCTCTAAATAGAAAGTAGCCGACAAAAATCTAGCATTTAATGAACTTTGTAGTAGGGATGTAGGTATAAAACGTCTTGCTGTAGAGGGTTGTACATAGGTCACACCCCTGTTTTTATGGTCTTATAAGTACAACACAAAAAAACAATTATTATGAAAAACTTAATTCTAATCATCGCAACAGTACTTAGCTTCACAACAGGCGCATTCGCTTCTAACATTGGAGACGGTACATTGGCAATCGTAAAATCTGCGAAGGTGACTATGACTCTAGAGAATGAGTCTCAGAAAGAATTTATCATTTCTTCTGTTTTCGAAGTAGAGAATGATAACATAGCAATGGTTTTTGAATCAGAAGTTGAAATGATCCAAATCTTTAATGCTGATGGAGACTTAGAAATGGTTTTCCCAGTAGGATCAAATGAAGTTAACCTTGGAATGAGCCTTTTCGAAGAAGGTGGATACAAAATGGGATTTCAAGTAGACGGAATATCTGAAATACAATTTACAAGCCTTCAGGTAAAATAATTAGACAAGTAATGTAGTTTTTAAATAAAAGGGTGTTGATCCTCTGATTCTATGAATCAGAGGATTTTTTTTGCCTCCCTGATTTTAATATCTATTAAAACCCACCTGACGGACGGACAGGTCTTCCTTCCACTTCGTAGAGAGGATTGGCCTCCGTAAAACTATTTGCTAAATAAAAGATGTCTACCTCGCCAACTCAAGCAATAACTGTAATTGATAGAGGTTTAGTTTCACACAATATATTGAGCAATCATTCAAATCCATCTAATCAAAAAGTCTAGAAGTCTGGCGTCTAGAAGTCTGGTGTCTAGCACTCTAGCATCTAGAAGTCTAGCGTCTAGCACTCTGGCATCTAAAAGTCTGGCGTTTAGAATTCTGGCATCTAAAAGGAGCCTTAAGACCCTTTCACCACTCTAACCGTCTTCTGCCCTTCTTTCCCAGCAACTCTCACAAAGTAAATTCCAGATGTCAATTCATGGCTTGGAATTTTTAACTCGTGAATTCCTTTCGCAAATTTTTGATTGGTAATTACTTTTAACTCAGAACCGATAGCATTAAAAACACTGATGCGGTAAGTGTCAGCTTTTACTTCAAACTTTACATTAAAATAATCTGCAAATGGATTAGGAAACACCTCTAGCAAAATCTGTTCATCGGATGGATCACTGGTAGACGATACTGGTGTACATTGTATCAATGGAAGGTGCTGAAAATCTTCAAATAAAATATTTCGTACTTTATCTTCAGAGATACCAAACCAATCCATCAACATGGTTGCATACACAGATCTAAAGTCATACTGCATAGGTACACCTTCATTAATACCTACTTGAGTATCGATGATTGGATTATCTCCAAAGATGCCTGGATTGATACATGAACCAAAAGCTATTATTGGAGCAGCTGTACCATGGTCTGTTCCGTTACTTTCATTAGATCGTATTCTACGTCCAAATTCTGAATAAGTCATTCCAACAACACGATCATCGACACCTAGTTGAACTAAATCTTCTTGAAAAGCACAAAGGCTATCAGATAGTTCTTGCAAAAGTTGGGCTTGACGGCCTTGTAATGCATTTCCATTTTCAGCTTGACCTGCATGCAAATCAAAACCTCCCAACTGTACAACAAATATCTTAGTCTCCAATCCTCCCGAAATCAATCTTGCAACAATCTTAAGCTTTTGTGCAAGATTACTATTGTCATCATATTTTGTAGAAATATTATTTCCAGCGTTTGCTGCGTCCTTAATTGAATCAGCATACTCATTGGTCTGTCGTGCTATATCTCTGACAAAATCAAGCTCACGACCATAGCAGTTATTTAAAACATCTCCCGGCTCGCCAAGATTTACTGACCCAGGATCAAATGGATCAGAAACTACCAATGAGAAATTACTAACCGTTCCTTGGCAAGTTTCAGCAACAATTGTACCTATAGAGAGGGCAAATGGATGTGGACAATCATCGTTGGGATATCCATCTGGAAATTCTGAATGGTTGAGTTCAAAATATCTTCCCATCCAACCCGTTGTTAGAAATTCATCTGGCTCGGAAGCGGTATGCCAAATATCTGATGATCTAAAGTGAGACCTATTCTGATTTGGATAAGCCACTCCTTGCAAGATTCCTATTTTTGAATCATCCCACAAATTTTTTAAACCTTGCATTCCTGGATGCAAACCAACTGTATCAGTAATACCAATTATAGAATTCTCTGGGACCAGTACATTAGACCGGACCTCAGCTAGATTGTCGTATTGATCAAGTGGTAAGATTGCTGACAAGCCATCGTTGCCTCCCTGCAGTTGCACAAGTACCAACACTTTATCATTTCCTTCCCCGATGACATCAAACAATTTATTTTTTTTCACTGCCGTAAATGGAGTACCTCCGACAAAAAATGGTAATGACATCGCGCTACTTGCTTTTAAAAAGTTTCTTCTTTTCATTTTCATTACATTTTTTATTACATCAATTGGTATTCAGGCATCTCTAAAATTGCAGAGAACAGTGCCACTAATTTATTGTTGATTGCTATACGCTTATCAGGATTAAACGGATCAGCCAAATAATCTGAATATTCTACAGTCCACTCAAAATCTGGCAGACCAGGAATAACGAACTCCTTGAGATAATCCTTTTGTCCTTCTGAAATAGGGTAAGCAAAAAGATTTGCCGTAAGGCCATAAATCAGATCATTAATATCAGAAGCATTCTCAATAGTAGCAACAACATTAATGACATTGATCAATTGAGGAATGTTTGCAATGTTTCCATTCAAATTTACAGGCCCACCTCCAACTAATGAAGTAGAAGTTTGATTCCTCGAAGGCAGATGGAAGGTGTTGATCCAATTCCGATAATATTGCGGTTTTTGATAATAGGCTTTCCACCCTGCCACATCATTGTGAAAAAATATTCGCATATCCAGTTCGGCAGCAAAAACGTAGAAGACAGTAGAAAAGAAATAATCACTGGCAGGATCCCCATTGAAAACCATATTTAATCCTTTGGTTGAGGACATGACAAAATCAGCTGGATTTTTTATCATACAACCAATTGCTTCTTCACTGTAAAAGTGCTCACTTGACAATAAAGTTTTCAAAGCTCTCTCAACGTTGTAATCGTCATCGCGCAAAATCTGGGCCATAGGCTCAATAATATTTGACTCTATTTCTGCATCAATTTCATGATTCAAAAAATAGATATAGAATTGCCTACAGATAAATTTGGCAGCATGTTCTGATTCAAAAATAACATCAATCAAATTTGAATATTCATTTGCACCAGCATTTTGTATTAGTTCATTATTGAATCTTGCCGAAAGTTGTTTAGAGCCTGTGTCATGCCTATCTGGTGTAAACATTGACTCCAATTTGGTATCCAAAGCTGCTACATTTATTTGCCATCCTGTCAATACCTTTGCCATGCTCTGCACATCTTGCTCTGTAAATGTTGTGTAGTCACCAGGACCAGCAACATCTCCTTTGCCCACAGTAAACAATTCTAATAATTCTCTAGCATAGTTTTCATTGGGTGCTTCTTTTGTGTTTTCATTTCCATTGAGATACAAAAGCATACTGACATCAGTAGTAATTTCTTTAGTAAGTTGCTTGAAGTTTCCTTTTGCGTGATCCTCCAACAATCTTCCATATTGATAATATTGCAAGGGAACAAGAAAATCAGAAACAACAAAATGATTATGCCAAAACAACCAAAGTTTTGACATAATATTCAATTCTGGTCTCATCATATTTACAAAAGGCCACACTGTAACAGACCTGCTTCTCCCATTTGATATAGCATCATTTAAAGTTTCATCTCCAGTATCAATCAAAGGAGGTTCGTGTACCCAAGTTTCACCATAAGGGACAAAAGGGTCATTGAAAACTGGAAATATTGTAGGCTCGGTTGGCTCTTCAGTCAAAGTAAAAATTACAGGTGGTGGACTTGGCACTGCATTGTCAAACAATTCATTGACAGTACTGGAAAGGCCTAATGAAATGGCATTTGAAATCATTTCTTGATTGGGTCCAAAAGTGCTTCTTCTCAACAAGTGACTCGCTTCTCTGATTGTCCATGGTCCGGTGTAAGGATCAAGAGTGCCGCTAGGGGGAGCTAAGGTTTTTGCACTAGTTTGTTCTGCTTTTGGTTTTCCCAAAAGTGCAGATAAGGAATTGCGTCTATTCATAAACTTTGGATTTGATGTTTGACTCAACAAAACGTGAAAAGTTAAAAAATAGGTCTCTGGTTTTATAAATCAGCTTCTTCTAATCTATGAAATTTTTCTTTTTATTACTCAGAATTAAGATTAACTGTATTGTTTTTGAGGATTAACAACAGCTGATAAGGGTTGGCTTGCAAGGTGGTAGAAACTAATTCCCAACCCATTTGGCCCAATCTATTCAACTCTTCATCCATCTCATCTAAAGGAAAATTAAAATTAAATGTCCCTAAAGGCTTTACTACTACTGTCTTATAATAATATTTCATCATACTTAAGCTTTTTGCCAAATTAAATTTGGAAAAGTGTTTTGGTAAAGATACGCACTTTTAAAAATTCAAGCTATTCTTTGTTAGTTCAAGGAGTCTATTTACCTTAACAATCGAATTATGACCACCATGAAGAAACCTATCTCAAAATTTATTGGAACGCTAATATTCTTTTTAGCTCCAATGATAATTTTTGCCCAAGATGCAGTCGAAAAAGGACTCGATGATAAGATAAATGACTTTGTAACTCCGGGGACTAAATTTATTTTCGAAATTGTATTTTATCCATGGACTTATGGTCCAGGTGGGCAAACTGCTATGCCAATTGTTATAATATTACTTCTTGGTTCAGCAACAATATTTACCATTTATTTTGGATTTATAAATATTAGAAGATTTCCACTTGCAATCAATGTTGTTAGAGGTAAGTATGACGATATTGAAGGTTCAGATGAACCTCTGGGAAAAGTCGCTGTTAATGTTGCAGATGGTGATATTGTAGATACAATAAAAATTGAAGGAGAAGATGGAGAGGTAAGTCACTTCCAAGCATTAACTGCAGCACTTTCTGGTACAGTAGGACTAGGAAATATTTCTGGTGTTGCAATAGCTATATCAGTCGGGGGAGCAGGTGCAACTTTTTGGATGATCATTGCAGGACTATTAGGTATGTCATCAAAATTTGCTGAATGTACTTTGGGTGTAAAATATAGAGATGTAGGACCTGATGGCACAGTGTATGGTGGACCCATGTATTACTTATCCAAAGGCTTAAAAGAAAAAGGCATGGCCGGTGTAGGTAAGGTCTTGGCTGTGTTATTTGCCATCATGTGCATTGGAGGAAGTTTTGGCGGTGGCAATATGTTCCAGGCAAATCAAGCTGCAGCTCAATTCAATAATATATTTGGTTTAACTGGAGGAAACTCTGGTCTCTATTTTGGTATAATACTATCTGCACTAGTTGCCATAGTAATCTTAGGTGGTATTAAAAGAATTGCTTCAGTAACTGAGAAAATTGTACCTTTTATGGTTGGGGTTTATCTTTTGGCAGCACTGATAGTAATCTTTGCAAATATTGGATCTATACCATCAGCATTTAAGCAAATATTTACTGGAGCGTTCACAGGAGCGGGTGTAGCTGGAGGTTTTATAGGTGTTTTGATTCAAGGATTTAGAAGAGCGGCTTTTTCAAATGAAGCAGGTGTTGGTTCAGCAGCTATTGCCCACTCTGCCGTAAAAACAAAATATGCAGCAAGTGAAGGTATTGTCGCCTTACTTGAGCCCTTTATTGACACAGTTGTAGTTTGTACGATCACAGCATTGGTAATAGTAATTACTGGATTCACAACTAATGATGCTGGTCTTAATGGAGTGGATCTTACTTCTGCGGCTTTCGCGAGTGTCATTCCTTGGTTTCCATATGTTTTAACAGTAGCTGTAATTCTCTTTGCCTTTTCCACTATGATTTCTTGGTCATACTATGGATTACAATCATGGATGTATTTATTTGGAAGAAGCAAATTAAATGAAATAGTTTTTAAAATATTATTCTGTCTTTTCGTTATCATTGGATCAGCAGCAAGTTTAGGAGCAGTGGTAGATTTTTCAGACTCGATGATATTTGCAATGGCCATACCCAACTTAATTGGTGTATTCCTTTTATTACCTAAAGTAAGAGAAGAATTAACAAGATATTTAAAAGCACTAGGAAAGAAAGTTTAATATTTCAACACCCAAATCCGGTTTCCCTTCATAACCTGAAGGATAGTAACCAAAACTTTTTTCTCCCTCCATCTCAAGTAGGTGGAGGGAGTTTTTAATTAATCTCAAGGATTCCTTCTCGAATCCATCATATATAAAATATAATTAATATTTTCGAGGCATAGAGTGAGAGTAAGCATGCAATGTACAGCGTATCTAATTTTGGGGTCCAATATAGGAGACAGAGAGGCAAATTTGTCCTCTGCAAGTTCTTTGCTTAGCGCAAATGACTTAAGCATTGTCAAAAGCTCTAGACTGTACGAAACGGAGGCATGGGGTAACATAAACCAAGCAGGATTTTATAATCAGGCATTAAAAATCGAAACCAGCTTATCGCCCCTGTCGTTACTACAAAGATGTCTTAAAGTTGAAGAAGAAATAGGAAGGGTTCGAATAGAAAAGTGGGGCCCTAGAATAATAGACATCGATATCGCTTACTATGAAAATTTAATCTTACAAGTGGAAGAACTTAAGATCCCACAACATAGTTTAGAGAAAAGAAAATTTGCATTGATACCATTGACAGAAATATCTGCTCATAAAATACATCCTCTACTCCTCAAATCTAATAAAGATCTTTTGAGTGAATGTGACGATTCATTGACTGTAAAAACTGTGGATGCCTAAAGTTCAAATTCCATACAATTACGTTGTCATCGAAGGAAACATTGGTACAGGAAAGACTTCCTTTTGCCAAAAAATGGCCTATGATTATAATGTAAGTTTGATTCTGGAACAGTTCAACGATAATCCTTTCCTACCCTATTTTTACAAGGATCCTCAAAGACATGCATTTACTGTAGAGTTATTTTTTATGACTGAGAGGTTTAAGCAGATGCAGAAGAGCATGCAGGCTGCAAACCTGTTTCACGATTTTTATCTTTCTGATTATGCGTTTATAAAAACCTTGTTGTTTGCAAGAAAAAATTTAGAAGAGGAAGAATTTAAATTATTCCAGATGCTTTATTCTATCATGGAAAAAAACTTTCCTACTCCAGACCTTCTCGTATATTTCCATAGGGATACTGAAGTCCTTATGAAAAACATTGAGAAAAGAGGCCGAAAAATAGAGGAGGATATCAAAGAAGAATATCTAAAGAAGGTCCAAAATTCCTACTTTGAATATTTTAGAGATATCACCTCATTTCCAGTTTTAATTATAGATCTTAAAGAATTAGACTTTATAGCAAATCCAAATATCTACGATATGGTCTTGGGATTGATCTCCAAGCAATATAATCCTGGCGTCCATCGTATCAGCCTAAATACTTAGCAAGCTTCTTTGAAGCTTGCGACACGCTCCGCTAAGGACAGCTCCCTATCGGGAGCATAGGACTGCAAAAGGAGATATCAGACACCAGACTGCCAGACTCCGGATTACCAGACTCCAGATTGCCAGACTTAGAATTCACTAAACAAATAAGTCCTTAAAGGACAAAATATAAATCAATCCTTCCGCCAGTCGGCGCTTAAGGAAGTCACCCTAGCCATACACCTCCAACAACTGCTTCAAGTCTTCCAAGGTATTTGCATCTTCTACCTTTTTATCTGTTCTCCATCGTAGCATACGGGGAAATCTAACGGCAACTCCAGATTTATGTCTAGTTGATTTATTAATTCCTTCAAATGCCAACTCAAAAACCAATTCTGGTTTTACACTGCGTACAGGGCCAAAGCGTTCTTTGGTATTTTTTCTAACCCAAGCGGTAATCTTATTGAACTCGGCATCTGTCAAACCTGAATATGCTTTGGCAAAGGGGACTAAATTATCGCCATCCCAAACAGCGAAGGTATAATCTGTAAACATGTTGGCGCGTCGACCACTACCCTGTTGAGCATATAACATGACAGCATCAATGGTCAGAGGGTCGACTTTCCACTTCCACCAATCACCTTTTTTACGTCCAATTTTATAATCAGAATCTAGACGTTTTATCATCAGGCCTTCACAAAACTGAGTTCTGGATTCAGCTCTTACAGCAGATGCTTGTTCCCATCTATCAAACGCGACAACTTCTGATAATTTGATTATGTCATTGGTGGGATTTTCTGCTAATACTTTTTCCAATAATGCTCTTCGTTCTCGCAAAGGTTTTTGACGTATATCTTCTCCTTCATATTCTAGTAAATCATAAGCCATCAAAATAACAGGAGCAGATTCAAGTATTTTTTTAGTGACATTTTTCCTACCTATTCGAGTTTGCAAAACATTGAAGGTTAATGGTCTACCATCCCTAAATGGTAAAATTTCTCCATCAATTACTGTTCCATTAGGAAGTAAGTCTGCTAGTGGTAGGTACTCTGGAAATTTGTCTGTTACTAATTCTTCTCCTCTAGACCAAACGAACAAATTATCTTTTCTAACAATTAATTGTCCTCTTATACCATCCCATTTTCGCTCTACCTGCCAATCTTCTGGACTTCCCAAATTCTCAGCCTCTCCTTCCAATGCGTATGCTAGATAAAAAGGATACGGCCTAGAAATATCATCTAAGGGATTTTCTGCTCGAATAAGTTCTTCATATGTAATCGTATCGGGGGTCCAGTTTCCCATGAGTCGATGTGCAATGACGTTTTCATCTTGGTCTTCAAATTGCGCTAAAGCACGCATCATTAATTTTTGAGATACACCCACTCTGAAACCACCCGTAATCAGCTTATTAAAGACAAAGCGTTCGTTGTAAGTTAAGCCTTGCCAGGCATCAACAACAACCTTCTTTTTGTATTCTTCCTCTTTCTTGTCTAAACTTTTAACCACCTCTATCCATTGCGTCAATGAAGCTTCATGTTGTCCTTCTGCGGGTGGTAAAACGAGCGCAATCGTTTCGGCTAAATCTCCTACCTTATGGTAACTTTCTTCAAACAACCAAAGTGGAATATCGGCGAGTTCTGCAGCCCATTGTCTCAGCAAGCTCGTCTTTACTGTACGTTTGGGTCGGCGATGGGATAAAATAGCCATCGTCCACATACGGTCTTGGTCGTCCACTGCACCAAAGTATTCTACGAGCGCAGCTACCTTGACCAAAGTTTTAGTCGTCTTATCTAACTTGGTAAACAAATGAGCAAATCTTTTCATGGCTTGCTTTTGGAAATTTCATCTATAGTATCTTTTTTGTCTTCCTCACCATCAATACTTTCTCCAGTAAATTCTGTTTCAGCAGCCTGTGCCATCAACCCTTTCTCTTGTAAATATTTGGTATATATAGAAGTATACCCATGGGTGACGATGACTCTTTCTGCTCCCGTTTCTAAGACAGCTTTATTTAAGTCCTTCCAGTCTACATGATCAGATAATACAAAGCCTCTTTCAGCAGCTTTTCTTCGTCGAGCACCTCTCATCGTCATCCAACCAGAAGCTAGACCAATAGATATTGGTTTAAACTTTTTCATCCAAGCACTATTCAATGCACCTGGCGGAGCTAAAACTAAATTAGTTGGATAATTCTTAGGAGGAATTTCTTTGGTCACTCTGATTGTGTCTGGCAAACTGAAACCTTGACTTCTAATTACTTCATTGATATTTTCGACAGCCCCATGGGTATATATCTTGCCTATGCTAGTATCTAATCCTTGCAAAATACGCTGAGCTTTTCCAAGCGAATAGCCTGTTATAAAACTCACCTTTCCTTCTGCAGCATTTGTACGCCACCAATCATTTATATCCGCAAATATTTCTTCCTGTGGTCGCCAATTAAAAACTGGTAAACCAAAGGTCGATTCAGTAATAAAGGTATGACATGGAATGGTCTCAAAGGGTTCTGCTAAACCATCATTTTCTAATTTATAATCACCCGAGGCTACCCAAATCTCTCCTTTATGTTCCACCCTAATTTGGGCAGATCCTATAATATGACCTGCTGGATGAAAAGAAAAATTAACACCATTAATAGATATTTGTTTACCAAAAGAAATAGCCTCCATCTTGATGTCCCCTAATCGATATTTGATGACAGGAGCTGCTGTTTCTGTAGCCAGATAAGCATCGTTTCCATATCTCGAGTGATCTGCATGCCCATGAGTGATAAGCGCTTTTTTGACTGGTCTCCAAGGATCGATATACACATCAGCTTGTGCACACCAAATTCCTTTTGGAGTAAACTGTAGGAGGTCATTGGAAGGTTTAAAACTCATAAAGTTATAACAACCCTATAATTAATTTGTTCATTATTACCTAAAGGAGACAATCAGAATAAAAGGTAAAATATCAGTAAGGTCTCTCTGATTATAAATACCAGCCTTATCCGCCTGTGAAAGGCAGGACAAAAAAAAAGCAGCTTGTTTTCACAAGCTGCTTCGTATTAGGTGTTGAATTATTTAATTTTTAGTTGCCTTTACCAACTCCTTTAATCTTATCTCCAGCTCCTTTTGCAGCATCCTTAACTTTTCCTCCAGCTCCTTTTATCTTATCTCCAGCTCCTTTAAGTGCATCTTTGATTTTATCAAGGAAAATCCTAATTCTCTTTCCTTCTTTATCTAAGAACTCGCCATTTTCTCCAACTGTAAACTCACCTTTCTTGTAGTGTACTTTACCATCTTCATCAACTAAGTCTCCGACCGCATTAACCATCAACTTAGCTTCAACCCGTGCTTCGTCAGCGGCACCCTCAACTGCATCTGCTGCGTCAGCTGCTGCACCTTCGACTGCATCAGCAGCATCTGATGCTGCATCTTTAACAGCTCCAGCAGCATTTCCTGCTGCATTTTTAACTTTTGCTGCTGCGTCACCTGCATGGCTATGGTCTCCTGTATGAACCGTACCATCAGCATGAGTATGTGTTCCACCAGTTGCTTTTGTTGTAGCTTCAGTATTAGTTGTAGTCGATGCATCTTTGGTTGTTGCATCACCACCTCTACCCATGAAATACCATAAAGCAGCAGCTATTACTGCCAACGGTAATAAAAACTTAAGGATTCCTCCACCACCAGTTTTGGCAGTTTCGGTTGCACTTGAAGTTGCACTCAACGTTGCAGCAGCAACTTTATCCTCTTTCTTTTCTGCAAATCCTAACATTCCTTTAATATCGGCAGGAATTCCACCTTTTACATAATCTCGTTGCCCTGAAAGCATATTTTTAAGTCCAACAGCGTCTAGTGCTTTGTTCTTAACTCTTCTACCTATGAAGTTCATAACGATTGGAGCCAATAAACTCATCAAAGATCCTGTTGATCCTCTAGTAAGTCCAGTATCTTTTCCAAGAATATTCAAAATTGAACCACTATTTCCACCGAAGATTGAAGAAAGCAAACTATTGCCCGTATCCATCATGCCTTTTGATTTGTCTCCACCTAGTACGTCTCCTAAGTTGTCCAAAAGTCCTCCGTTAAGTCCACTTTTTGTTATCAAATCTAATAAAGATCCAGCACCTTCACTTGTAGATCCTTTGTTGATAACTCCGCCAATCAGTGTAGGTAACATTGAGGTTAATGCTGAGCTAGTCTGGTTTTTGTTAATTCCAGCTAATCCTGATATCTGTCCCATTAAACCATCATCAAGATGATCTGTTACAGTTTGTAATAGATTGAAAGCCATTTAATCTAGTATTTAATTTAAGTTAAGTAATTGAATTAATATGAAGACCCCTCTCAAAAGAAAGTTACTTCGTTAATCGTTTCGGTTAGGTGGGTATAATTTAGACGAAATGCAATACTATAGTCACTTGAAAAATAAGCTATATTTACTATCTTCTATCCAAATCAGAAATTAATCGGTATATAAAGATACATATTCTTAGCTTTAAATGAAAGTTCTACACACAGCAGATTGGCATATTGGTAAAATTTTACACAAACATGCCCTCAAAACAGAAATTCAGTCATTTTTCAATTGGCTTTTGTACGTCATATCTCAGGAACACGTTAATCTGCTATTGGTCTCTGGGGATATCTTCGATCTCGCCAATCCCTCCGCCAAGGATAGAGAAACCTACTATCACTTCCTCTCTAAATTAGCTGGCACTGGGACTCAGATAATTATCACTGGAGGTAATCATGATTCTATAAACTTGCTAGACGCCCCAAAAGAATTATTATACCACCTTTCTATCAATGTTGTCGGAGGTGCAAAAGTGAATATTGAAGATGAATTGATTGAGATTCACGATGCTCAAGGCAAATTGGTTTTGGTTGTTGCAGCAGTTCCATTTCTTCGAGATAAGGACTTGAGGAATATAAACACTGATATGAAATTTAAGAATCGGGAAGAGGCGGTAAGAGAAGGAATAAAACTGCATTATCAAAAACTTGCAGAAATTTGCGAAAGCAAATACAAAAATATTCCAACAATAGCTATGGGTCACCTATACGCAAAGGGCTCCATAACAAGTGACAGTGAAAGAGAAATCCAAGTTGGAAATCAAGCAGCCGTCGAATCAAATATCTTCTCACCAATTTTTGACTATGTTGCGCTCGGTCATATACACAAACCACAAGTGATTGGGAAAAATGAAAAGATCAGATACTCGGGCTCTCCTATCGCCCTTAGTTTTTCTGAAAAGGAAGACTCTAAAACAATAATCCTACTAGACATTAAAGCCAAAGATGATGTAGAAGTGAAACCTATTTTAATTCCCAAACAAAGAGAACTCAAAAAATTCAAAGGATCACTTAAAGAGGTTCAAGAAAAATTAAAAAAATATAATCCTGAATTCAATCTATCCTCTTTTGTTGAATTAGAAATTGAAGAAGAAACATATAGCTCATCTACAATTGCAGCTATGGAAGAGATGGTTAGCGAGTATGTTGATCAAGACAATTTTAAAATCCTCAAAAATAAAATCAGTTTTGAAAAAGGACAGAACAATACGGCTGACCTTTTTACCCAAGGAGAACATATCGAAGATCTGACACCGATAGAGGTATTTAATAAAAAATTAGAATCAGAAGAAATAGATGCGGAAAAATCCAAAATCCTTCAGGATGCTTTTTTAGAAATTTTAGAACTAGTAGAATCTGAGGACTGATGAAAATACTAAGTATCCAATTTAAAAATATCAACAACCTTAAGGGAGAACATCAAGCTATACGATTTGATGAGGAGCCACTTTCTAGTGCTGGAATTTTTGCCATCACGGGACCAACTGGCTCTGGAAAATCTACCTTACTGGATGTTATTACACTATCATTGTTTAACAAAATTCCAAGATATAAAAAAGCCATATCCAAAAAAGAAATTGATGATTTAGGCTCAGTCGTTACACATCACACCAATGACGCTTACGCAAAAGTAGAATATGAAATAAAAAATAACAGATTCACATCTGAATGGAAAGTTTGTAAAAATAGGAATGGAAAGTTTAAGGATTACGAGATGTACCTGTATGATGCAACAGGTCAGCCACTAGACTTAAAAAAGAGCGAGGTCCCCGCCAAAAATGAAGAACTAATCGGACTACAATATGATCAATTTGTAAAGTCAATCATTTTGTCACAGGGAGAATTTTCAAGATTTCTCCAAGCCGAACAAAATGAAAGAGGGCAACTTCTTGAAAATATCACAGGAACTTCCATCTACAGAAAAATTGGTAGGAGGGTTTTTGAAAAACAAAAAGAAGTAAAGAGCCAACTCGAAACAAAAAAAGAAATTGTTCAAAATTTTCAAACACTTAATGAGGATGAAATAAAAGAAATCACAACAGAGCTTAAGGAAATTACGGTTAAGAAAAAATTACACGATACCGCTCTTAAGCTTCTAGCTGAAAATGTCCAAATAAAAAAAGATTTATCTCATTCTAAAGCAAAGATTGAAAACCTCCTCCTAGTAGCCAGCAAATTGAATTCGAAAAAAGAAGCATTTAAATCTAGCTTGACCAAACTTCAAATTCACAATAAATTGGCTCCTGTCAAAGGCGATATAGCATTATATAAGGACACAGAAAACAACAGAGTAAAAACCAAAGAAAACCTGAGTGGATACAAGGCACAAATAGTGCAAGCCAAGAAAGATTTTGAATTGTCAATTTCACAAATGGCAAGTTTGACAAAAAAAGAAGTTACTAAAGAAAACTTCATGACAGTCATGAAAGGTTTTGAAAATGAGATTCTTGCCTTGGATAAGGATATCGAAAACAGCATTTCCAAAGGGAAAGAAATAAGAGAAGTTCTTAATAAGAAGCAAACAGATTTCTCCCATGACCTCGATAAAAGTCCAGACCTTGCTCTTTCGTTTTTAGAACAAAGAATAAAAAAGCTTAATTCAGCCTTGGTAAAATCTAATTTTACTTTAGAAACATCTACTACCGAAAATAAAAAGAAGCTTAAGCAAAAGAAAGAGTACTACAATGATTTACTCCTTGTCAAACACGACCTAGACCACCTCAAAGAAGCCCAGATTACACTCGGCAAGGCTGAAGTAAAATTAAAGGAAAAAGAAAAGGAACTTATAGATAAGACTCCACTGAAAGAGAAGTCAGAAAAATTACTGACTTCATACCAAGACCAAATCATCACCTTACGAAAACGAAAAGATGACGCCCTTAAAATTGCAAGCCTAGAAGGTCATCGAAGCGCATTAAATAAAGGTGAGCCTTGCCCACTATGTGGATCAACAGAACACCCCTACTCACTCCACAAACCAGACTCTCCGTTTTCAGAAATAGAGAAACAAATTGAAAAAGTAAATAAGGCCGTAGAGGCTCAAAGGAATGAGCTTGAAATACTCAACAAATTTCTCACTGAGTGCAATACTAATATCAAGGTGATTTCTGAGGAAATAAAACTGAATACTCAAAAGCTAAAAGATTCTGAAAAATCACTAGAAGAAAAGAAAGAAAAAATAACCAAACACACATCTTTTGATATTGAGAAGATTGAGCAAATAGTTACAACTCTAAATACTGACATAGAAACTCTTGAAGAATCGTTGGATGCGCTAGAAGAATTAAAATTAGCCAATGAGCTTAAAATTTCTTTTACAAAATTGAAAGAAGAAATCAAAAAGCATGGTCAACTCAAAAAAGAAAGAACAAGTAAGTTTGATGGCAAAAAAATAACCGATGTAACAGATCAAATCCAGAATGCATTTCAAGAACACAAAACAAGCATCACTAGATTGACAGAAGCTATAGAAAAAGAAACAAAGGATTTGGACAGAGCACACGCCTCATTAGAAAAACATAAATCTAAGCTAAATGTAAAATTGGAAGTTCTTGGCTTTGAGTCAATCGAAGAAATGAGCCAAAATCTATTGGAAGAAACGGAGGCTCTGCATATTGTCGAAAAAGAAAATGAACTGAAAAAACTTTTTACCGAAAACAAAACTCAATTAAATTCCCTCAAAGAAAATATCGCAAAACTTACATCTACGGATAAAACACCGGATAAAAGTTATGAAGAATTAGACATCGAACTTTCCAAACAAGAAACAATCAAAGAAGAGACCAATATCCTTATTGGTGAAAAAACAAATCAGTTGAAAACCGATGAGGAAAATAGAAAGAGACAAAAAGAACATATTTCTGAAATTGAAAACCTGAAAAAAGATTTTGAAAAGTGGTCATTGCTTTCGCAAATGATTGGAGATTCTAATGGAAATAAATTTGCTAATTTCTCACAAGGTCTTACACTTCAAAATCTCCTAGTATATGCCAATCATAGATTAAAAAATCTATCGGATAGATACTTGTTGGACAAACCAAAAGATGGAGGCCCATTAAGGGTTGTGGATCAATTCCAAGGAAATACCCATCGTGCGGTGTCTACCCTTTCTGGTGGTGAAAGTTTTTTAATAAGCCTAGCACTTGCCCTTAGTCTGTCTGATATGGCATCTAGAAATGTTTCCTTGGAAAGTCTGTTTATCGATGAAGGCTTTGGAACCCTAGATCAAGAAACTTTAGATGTGGCTATGAATACTCTTGAAAAACTTCAGTCAGAAAGTCAGAAAATGGTAGGTGTAATTTCGCATGTAGAAGCACTTAAGGAAAGAATAACCGTACAGATAAAATTGGAAAAAAATGGACAAGGATTTAGCAATATTTCTGTTGTACAGAATTAGTAGCCTGGTACTCTTGGCTTGTCATAATTTGATCCCTCCGGGCTTATATAACTTATAGAAATTTCAAATCCACCCAATGAGTTTGCAGCAAGTCTCAATTCAGATAATGTAAAATCATAAGAGACTCCAATCATTAAATTTTGCTTTTCTATCATAGCTGAAACAATAAGTCCTTCAAGATTGGACCCATCGATGCTATTGGCAATCCTTAGATACGATCCTACTCTAAAACCTGATTCTCTTAAATGTATCAAACTATATGAAAACGAACTCCCGATTTGTAGCAAATATGAAGGTCCTTGATTATAAAATGCAAAGGCTGGAATAATCCCTAAATCTGAATCAAGGATGATCTTTGCGCCTCCATTTATCGTCAATCGCCTTAAGTATTTATCATAAATCGTTCCATAGTTTGAAATCGAAGGGGTATTGATATGAGCCATTGCAATTCCTGCATGAGCGCTTAATTTTCTAGAAGCTACACCTGACCAAGCCACTCCTAAGTTAAGATCGGGATATACACCAGTTTTATAATCTTGATCAGTTGGTAATGGCTCACCCGTAGGAAGACTGGTATCGACCTGCAAATTTGGAATATCAAATTGTCTTCCAAACCAAAGATTACCCCACTCTACTGCATTTTGACCAAAGCCTAACTGGGTTCCAATACTCAGATAATTACTAAACTTTCCATATGCTCCTTCTGAGAGTTGCATGTTATAACTCGCTGTCAGATGACCTCTGATTTGCTTAAAGTTTCCATCGCCTGCCGTATCCTGAATGAACATTCCACCTAGGGTTAAAACATTTTTCCTAGTAGGATCAAATTTATAATCAAAAGATGTATACACTGTCTTAAAGGACATCTGATTTCCAACCAAGGAATACCATTGATCTCTATAATTAACAGTAAGCTTGTATGCTCCTTGAAAATTTCCAGACAAGGCTGGATTCAAAGCACTTGAAGCTTGATTGAATTGGCTAAATACAGGATCTTGCCCAAAGGAACTCAGGACAAAACAGAATGAGATAATATTTAATAATACAAATTTTCTCATCGCAGTAGTGTTACATTCCCTTCTAAATAATCTATTTCTCCATTAAGCTTTTCAATTCTAATCTTCCAAACATAAACACCGGAGTCCATCTCTTTATCATTGAAAGTCCCATCCCACACTTGAAATTGATTGGTGTCTGAGATAACAATGTCTTCTACAGAAAGAATTCGCTCTCCCCATCGATCAAAGATTTCAAAATTCATTATTTTAACTCCCTCTTTTCCAAAAATAAAAAGCCTATCATTTCTATTATCTAAGTTTGGAGAAAATCCAGTTGGAACTTCAATGAAACTATTATCTTCTACACTTATTCTTTGACGCTCAGTTGTATATTTACATCCATTTTCATCTCGTACTGTCAAGGTCACAAAGAAGCTAGTTGTTACAGTTTCTATTACTGGGTTTGGACATTCGTAACATGAGAGTATTACTTCCGGAGAGGAACTCTCCCAAAAGAAATCCACTAAATTTGTAGCATTGGTTATATAGTCAAGCTCTAAACTTGAACCAAATTCTAGCGTCGTGTCCATAGGTAATGAAACAAATATTTCATCCGTTTCTAAAACCATGATGTCCTGAATGTTAAATTCACAACCATTCGCATCAATTACTAAAAGGTCATATGTCTCAGCTGGCAAGCCAGTTATTAAGGCATTATCAAAATAGTTTACGGAATTTAAAAGAAAGTTATATGGCATTGTACCTCCAGTTGCAGAAATACATACGGAGCCTGAGTCAGTGCCAAAACATTCAGTCGGCTTAGCTTCTACAGATACTTCTAATGGTGCATCGGGCTCCTCAATTTCATAACTGTTGTCAAAAGTACATCCATTGGCATCTGTAACAAATAAATCATAAATACCACTAGCAAGACTCATCAAAGTATCTTGATCACTTCCATTACTCCATTCCAAATCATATGGTGATACTCCGCCTTGCACTTTACCATTGATGCTACCTGTCTCTTCACCAAAACACTTTACGTCCCTCACATCTGCTAGATAATTTAATTCATCGGGTTGAGTCATAACAAAATCAAAAATCAACCTACAATTATCCTCATCGGTTACTGTTACAGAATATATTCCAGGACCTAACTCAGAGGCTATATCATTTTGTAAAGTAGGTATATTATCAGACCACGTCATAATCAAATCACCAGTCCCGCCAGAGGCAGTTACTCCAAAGGATCCATCAGTATCTCCAAAGCAATCAAGCATACTTATCGTATCAATCTCCAAAATAATTGCAGGAGGGCCTGGCAGATAAAAAGAATCTGCATGCTTACAACCAAATCCGTCTGTTACTACGAAATGATAAGTTGAGTCTCCTTTTAAGTTTCCTATTGCTTCGTCTGTTCTTCCATCTTCCCAGATAATGCTAGGGTTAGGTAATAGGTCGCCATTTGCATAAAAGGTCTCCTTTAAACTCAGAATCCCATCAAAAATATTAAAACATCCTGGTTCATTAATATCAAAATCAATTATAAGATCTGGAAAGTTAATTATCTCTACTGAATCAATCTTCACACAATTATTTTCATCCGTAATTGTCAATTCGTAAAATCCAACTGGAACATCAATTACCTCGACACCAGAAATATTATCATTCCACATTACGTCGAAGGGTGATTCTCCTCCGATGATATCCAAATCAAATTCCTGTGAAAAATCACCAATACAGGCAGCTTGAATTGTATCGGGAATCAAATTTATTTCTAGTCTTTCATCAATTTCGAATGAATGACTTATTGTACAACCATTATTGTCAGTAACTGTAAGATTATAAGTTCCTGGAAAGAACTCAACACTTGAAGTGTTTTCAGCGGTATCCTCCCATTCATAATTGTAATTTGGCGTTCCACCAGTCATCGTTATATTGATGCTTCCTTGGTCACCAAAACAAGGAGGCATTTGGGACTCAACTTCTAAGAACTCTAAGGGTTCAGGATCTGAGATCTGTACATTCTTTTCATATTTACAACCACTGCCATCGGTGATGGTAAAGAAATAGGTCCCCATCGCTAAGTCCTCTTGTACAAAATCTTCAGAGGCATTCTGCCATAGTATGGTATAAGGCCCATTATCGGTTTCTAAAATATTTATTTCTGCAGTTGCATCCCCGTCACCAACACAACTTATTGGTGCCCCTGTAACTTCTATCTCAATGTCGTCTGCTTCCGGTATGGTAACTGTCTGTACTGTCGAACATCCATCGGCATCCACCGTTCTCAACAAATAATCTCCAGCAAATAAAGTTGTAAAATCTCCTGTGATGTTGACTTGTCCATTTACATAATATGTTACGACACCTCCGTCATCTGCAGAAGCGGAGGCCATGATACCCCCATCATTTCTTCCAATGCAACTTGGAGAGATTGGCTGTACCATATCAATTGTAGGACCATCAGTACATGGCTCAGTTGAACAGGAGATTGTGACAAAATCTGTATTACAAAATCCATTAAAAGCTGCTAAATAAAAAGTGTGCTCAGTACCTGCTTCCAACCCTTCAAATGTGTAAGTATTTTGAGTCGTTTCAAAAGTAGGCGCAATCTGATTTTGATTTACATTATAAAACTCTACATCTTGACCTACATCTTGCCAAGTAATTTGAATCGAACTTGGCGACAAGGCAATACAATCAATTATTTCTGGAAGTTCTGTAACAGGCAATGCATCAATTCGAATTTCATCAAAACTGGTACAGCCATAGGTATCAGTTACATTCAGTTTATAGGTCACATCTAAATCTGGTGAGACAAAAGTTGTATCACAAACTGTACAAAAGCTTGCAAAATTTGGAGACCAATTATGAATCACTTCATAAGGAGATTCAAATTGCAACGACCACGATCCTAAAAAAGAATTTCCATTGCTTAGATCTGCTGTGCTTACACTATCGGTTTTTACAACCAACTCCCAATCTCCATTTGCGGAAGCGTCATCAATATAAAGTTTCTCCCAATCTCCTTCAGGTGAAAACTCACCGCGATAATTTTCATTGCCTGCAAATACCGTTCCTTGTAAAGGATTTCCATTATTGATTATATCATCTGCTGTAACTGTAAAGCATGTATTATAATATGCGTCTATACAATCTACATCATTTGGAACAGCATCACAAAATGATGGCTTCATACGATCACCATTGTTTGTTGTAAGTTCCAATATTTGCCCTTGAGGCGCTATCAAATAAACTTCTATATCGGTGAGATTACGAGACACCAAAGAGTCAATGCAAATCCTACTCAGCACTCCTCCACTTAGTTCATCGATTTCTACGCTCTGTACTGATAGCATACTAGAATAGACTCCTCCAGACTCTTCAAGAATAAGCATATTACTATTGGTAAATATCTTATCAGCAAATTCCACAATAGGAGGATCGTACTCTGGCACCAAAACCAATAAATCATTTTGGCAAAGAGAAGTATCTCCCGGCAACTTAACTTGGGGTAAATTATTATCTCTAATTTTTATCTTCAATGTATCACGGATACAACTCGATCGTTGAACTTGTAAGTATATGAATTCATCAGCTTCCATAATACCATCATCAATTGCTTCGAGGATAATGCTAGTTGAAGTTGCACCTGCTGGAATGTTGATGTTAGTAGCCAAAGGAACGTAATCCAAACTAGTGGTTGCTTGATCTATAAAGGTCCCATCAGGAATTGTACTTATACTAATATTTGTATTACTAGTCTTGGCAAAAGGAATTTTGATATTAATTTGCGCAGCAGTACAACCTTCGGCAATAGAGCCATCGTTGCTTGCTGTGTTTAAATTTATATCGAGAGATGATGAAAAAAAGCTTCCTGATTCCAAAAATACAGCAGAATCAAAATCCCGATCTTTGACATCCGCAATGGCTAACTTAATGGTGTATTCCTGACAAGGAACAACTGCCGCCTGTGCAATAAATACATCTAAGTATGCATCAAAAACTGGAAATTCGCCATCATCTACTTCATTGTAATATTGACTAAAATTTAAAGAGCCATTAGATCCTGCACAATTATCTGGATCTATGTTTCCTAAATTTCCAATCATCCCATTGTTTACAGAATTGATAGCTACATTGCTATTTAGAAAAGTTGCTCCACTTGGATCCGCTGGATCTGGTACTCTTGCAATATTGAGCGCATTGTAATTTCCTCCGCTCGGATTAGGACCTGAGATAAAGAATCCAAATACGTCATTAAAATTGGAACAAACAGATTCTGGATATTCTTCTGAGGCAAAAACATATCTAAATCTTATGGTATCGGACTCAGGGGTAAATGTGAATACATATCTAGCGATATCTTTTAATTCACTATTTGCTCCAGCAATCAGCTGCAAATCATTGTCTATAAGAGTTTCGTTGGAAGTACCGCCACCGGCGTTGGTGTTTTCATCGTTTGGTTCTTGGATAGTTTTAGCAAAACCAGTTGATAAGACAATTCCACGCTCTAGACCAATGTGAGTAGAACCGTTGCTAAATACTCCGACAGCGCTGACTGATCCGTCATATTGAATATTGTCCGCCTGCACACCAGGGCCTAGAAAAACATTTTCGATGATATTATTTGGGGTGAAAGGCAATTCATTAGCGCCATTTACTTCAATTTGGGCATAGGATGCAAAGGGCAAGGCAAAGGAGCTTACCAGAAATACTACCAATATTTTGATATTTCTATATTGCATATTAAAGATGCCAGTTATTCGCTAGGGATGTAAAACTTCAGAAAGAAGCATTTTATTAGCCTTGCGAGTAAGAATTTATCAAGGCTAACGGACTGTTTATCGAAAAACTATATTTAGCGTTCAGCTTTAGTTTAACTTTGGATATTAATACAAATATATGCGTTCATTTTTGAAATTAGTATTCACATCGTGTTTAGGTTCGATTTTAGCGATATTTTTTTTATTCATTATAATTTTAACAATAGGATTAATTTCATCCTCTGGTAAAAACAATATCCCAAAAGACGCGGTTTTGTTGCTTAATTTCGATGGCCTTCTTCCAGAAAGAACCAATAATGTCAGCCAGAACAACCAATTTAATTTTTCTCCAAAAAATGCACTTGGTACCTACCATATAGTAGAATTGATCAAAAATGCTGCTACGGACGACAGAATTTCCCAAATTGTTATAAAATCTGAAAATAGCCAAATGGGATTTGTATCCATGAGACATTTGGCAGAAGCCTTGGATTATTGTAGAGAAAATTGCGATAAACCAATATATGCCTACGGAGACTTCTTTACTCAGTCGGGATATATTCTAGCATCAGAGGCCGATTCAGTTTTTCTAAACCCTCAGGGAGGAATTGACTTGAGAGGCTTTGGTGTCATGAAATCCTTCAACAAAGAATTGTTGGATAAACTAGGTATTAAAATGAATGTCTTTTATGCTGGTGATTTTAAAAGTGCAGCAGAAGCATATTATAGAAATGACATGAGCGAAAATAGTAAAACCCAGACTAGGGCATATCTTAGTTCACTTCATAATAGTTTTGTCGATTTAATTTTAGAGAACAGGAATATCGATAAAGCTGTGCTTTCAAATGGAATAAATGAATTTAAATTTAGCAATGCTGACTCTACTCTTTCCAAAGGAGTAGTTGATGGACTTATGCAATGGTTTGAATTTGAAGATAAGTTGAGGGACAATCTTGGACTCAAAAAAGGAAAGAAGATAAATTACATCAACTTAGCTGAGTACGATAAGAAAACAAAAATCAAGAAGAAGGAAAACAAGTCAAAAGATAAAATTGCTGTGGTCTACGCTGAAGGGGAAATCAGATATGGAGAAGAAATCGATGGAGTCATTAACGAGCTTACTTACCACAAGATTTTTGATAAGATCAAAAGTAATGAGGACATCAAGGCGATGGTCATTAGAGTTAATTCACCAGGTGGAAGTAGTTATACTTCAGAAGCGATTTTACAAGAAATAAGTGATATGCAAGCTGATGGTCTTCCCGTGATTGCTTCTTTCGGAAATTATGCAGCATCGGGTGGTTATTATATAGCTTGTCAAGCAGATACAATCGTTGCAGAAGAAAATACTTTAACTGGATCAATCGGCGCATTTAGTGTGTTTCCAGATGTTTCAAATTTAATGGAAGAGAAATTAGGGATACATTTTGACACAGTTAAGACAGGAAAATTTGCTGCATCTTTCTCTCCTACCTTGGCCCTTCAAGATCAAGAAAAAGACATCATCAGAAATTCTAATACTAGAATATATAATACCTTCATTGGTCGCGTTGCTGAAGGTAGGAATATGAGTATTGAAGAGGTTGAGAAAATAGCACAAGGACGAGTATGGATTGGAATGAAAGCCAAAGAATTAAACTTGGTTGATGAGATTGGAAACCTAGAGGATGCGATCAATATTGCAGCAGAAAAAGCTGGCCTAGAAACATACAGCATAAGAGAGTATCCTTATATACAGACGCCACCTTGGGTAGAATTCCTTGAAGCCTTTTCTCAGGATAATTCTACGAGTCTCGGAATACAAGACAATGAGATAGCCAAAGAGTTATTAGGTCTAAAGTCGCAGTTGCAATTTTATACTGAAAGTAAATCACCTTTGGTTCTGATGCCTTTTAAGATTCTTTTTTAGTCTTCTGAACTGGCTTAATTATCAACCTGAGAGATTGGTCGTAGGTAATGTAATTCCATCCCCAATTTATCAAAACAAATAATTTGTTCTTAAAGCCAATCAAGGAGGCAACATGTACGACAAGCCACAAGATCCATGCAATAAATCCACTTATTTTGAGGAACGGCAAATCTGCAACTGCTTTGTTTCTCCCTATTGTCGCCAAACTCCCTTTATCATTGTAGATAAACCTTTTGGTTTTACCTTTCTTAAATCTCTTTGCAAGATGTTTTGCCATCTGGATTGCAACCTGGGCAACCTGAGGATGTCCATGTTCCAATTCATCTGTTTGTAGATATGATGCATCGCCTATTGCGTAAACGTTAGGTAATCCTACAACTTCCAGATGCTCATCAATGTGTACCTGATTTCTTCCCTGTATGCTTTCTTTCGGAATACCCGGAATATCATCGCAAGTAATTCCTGCGGCCCAAATAACTTTATTAGCAACAATTGTTTGACCATCCATCGTTTTTATATGGCCATTTTCTATATCCACAACTCTAGTGTTTAGCAAAACTTTTACCTTAAGGCTTTCCAAAAATTTCAAGGCATTCTCACTTGCTTGATCTGAAAATCCTATCAACAATCTATCACCCCCTTGGATTAAATAGATGTCAACTTCATCAGCATCCAACTCTCTGTAATCTTTGGGCAGAATATATTTTTTAATCTCGGCAAGTGCTCCTGCTAGCTCCACGCCAGTAGGTCCTCCACCTACAATTGCGATATCAATCAAAGCCTGTCGGCTATCAAATTCTTTGGTAGTGATTGCTTTTTCTAGATCGTTAAATATATCGTTACGAATAGCCAGTGCCTCCGAAACACTTTTTAAACTATATGTATTGTCTCTTAATTTATCGTTATTGAAATAATTTGTAACAGCTCCTGTAGCGACCACAAGATGATCATAAGAAATTGTTTCAGTATCTGTTATGACTACTTTTGAATCAGCATCAATCCCCTTAATTTCTGCAACACGAATCGTCACATTTTTGGCATTTTGAAATGCTTTTCGCAATGGGAATACTATGCTGCTTGGTTCTACACCTGCCATTGCAACTTGATAAAAAAGTGGCTGAAATTGATGGTGGTTATACCGATCAATCAATACAACATCATATTTTGAACCAATCAATTTTTTAGTCAGGGTAAAACCACCAAACCCTGCTCCCAATATTACGATACGCTCTTTTTTATCAGCCATTCAGAATTTCATATTAGAGAAATGATCTCAGTTGTTTGTTTTAAATCAAATTGATCGTTGGATGCAATTATAACCGTTTTATTCTTGGTAAAGTTTAATAAAAGATCAACCCACCAATGTTTGCTTTCTTCATCAAGAAACGAAGTTGGTTCATCAAGTAGTAGGAAGTCAGCATCTGAAGTCATTGCAAGTGCCAACTCAAATCTTTGATTCATCCCACTTGAAAAATGCTTCAGTGGCTTGTGTTTATTTCCTTTCAGATTTGCCACCTCTAGCAACTCAGCTACATTACTAAAGTTGTAATGCTTAAAGTTTTTCAAGTGATCAAAAATTTCGGATGGAGTCAGCTCAAGGTCTAGTTCAATATAAGGTGCTACCATCGCGATATTTTTATAAATATCATTTCGCGATATCACCTTTGCATTTTTGGCATATTGGATTGTTCCTTTTGTACTACTCAGAAAACCAGACAAGATCTGGATTAAGGTAGATTTCCCTGATCCATTGGGACCGGAAATTCCATAACATTGGCCCGAATTAAAAGTATATGAAAAGTCTTTAATAATGTACTTAGCAATGTATCGCTTGTAAATATTTTCTGCGACGATTTTCATGGCTATCCGTTATAGCCTCTTATCAGACCACGTTGAGAATTTTTTATAAATTCTAGTACTTTATCTTTTTCTATGCAGTCTCCAATGCTTGCTTCTACTTCTGCAATCGCTTTTGTCATATTCAGACCACTTACGTAAATGATTCTATATAGGTCATTAATGAGGTTGACCTTTTCCTTATCAAACCCTCTTCTATTAAGACCGATGGAATTAATACCTACATAACTCAATGGTTCTCTAGCTGCTTTTATGTATGGAGGTACATCTTTACGCACAAGTGATCCACCACCAACCATTGAATGACATCCCACAGTAACAAATTGATGCACTGGAACCATTCCACCTAGGATTACATAGTCCTGAATGGTGACATGACCTGCAAGGTTGACACTGTTGGCAAGGATGCAATTATTCCCTACAACGCAATCATGTGCTACATGTACATAAGCCATCAATAAGGTATCATTTCCAATCCGAGTATAATTGCTTTCTGCAGTTGCTTTGTTTAGTGTGCAACATTCTCTGATCATTACTCGATCCCCTATGACAAGAAAGGTTTCTTCATCTGCATATTTGAGATCTTGTGGTTGAGCACCTAAAACTGCTCCAGGAAAAATTTTACAATCTGAACCAATTTTTGTGCCATCCATGATGACTACGTTAGATCCAATCCATGTATTATCTCCTATTTCTACATTTCCATAAATGTGGGCAAATGGTTCTATGGTAACATTGTTACCTATTTTTGCATCTTTATGTACTACACTTAAGTTACTTATCATTCTTTTCTCTTAACGATTTTAGCAATTAGTTCACCTTCGGACATAAGCTTTTCTCCTACCATTGCTTTTCCATACATTTTTACAATTCCTCTTTTGATGGGCATCATCAGTTCCATATGCAGAATGAGTGTATCACCTGGGTAGACCATATTTCGAAATTTAACCTTATCCATTTTCACAAAGTATGTATCCCAGGTGCCAGGAGCAGAAAGTGAAAGAGCAAGTATTCCTCCACATTGTGCTAATGCTTCCATCTGAAGCACACCAGGAAAAACTGGGTTTCCAGGGAAGTGTCCTTGAAAAAAGTTTTCATTGATCGTTACGTTCTTAACTCCAACAACGTGCTGTTCACTTAATTCAATTATTTTATCGACCATTAAAAAGGGATACCTGTGTGGCAACATTTCTTGAATCTGGTTCACGTCCTTTATTGCCGGAGCGTTGGGATCGTACATTGGCTTGGTTTTTTTATTAAGATTATTGTGATAATCAAGTAAGAATTTTGCTAGTTTAAAATTGGAAGTGTGTCCTGGTTTGTATGCTTTTATTTTTGCTTTGAGTTGGTAACCTGTTAAATAAAGATCACCAATCAGGTCTAATAATTTATGTCTTGCTGGTTCATTTTCAAAATGAAGTTCTAGTTGATTTAATAACTTGCTATTAACTTTTATATTTTCATTTGTACCAAGTAGCTCTTGTAGTTTTTTTATCCCATCCTCAGAAATATTTGAATCTCTAAAAACAAGAGCATTGTCAGGTCTTCCACCTTTTATCAGATCAGCTTCAAACAAAAACTTCAATTCGCTTGCTAGTACAAAAGTTCTAGAAGAAGATATTTTTGGTCCAAATTCTGTAATGTTGGACATGGTTGCTGATTGATTGCCGATCACAGGATCGTTATACTCCAGAACTGATTCAATTGATAAACCATCAAATGGGCTGATTTCGTATTTTGAACCAGTTTCCTCATCTACAAATTCCAATTTGTCTTTAACTACAATACAATCACCTTCAGATTTAAGGTCTACAACTTCACACGTATTTAGTCCATCAAAGAAAGGTTTTGAACTACCGTCCATGATTGGAATCTCATCGCCATCTAAATCAATATTTAAATCACTAATTTCTAGCGCATGTAAGGCAGCCAAAAGGTGCTCCACCGTGTGAACGGAAGCTTTTTCATTTTTGATTGTTGTTCCTCTTCGGGTTGAGTGTACATTTTCGGTACAGACTTTGATTTTTACCCCATCTTTAAAAAAAGTGATACCATCATTTGGACCAGCAGGTCTACACACTATCGAATTTTCTAATCCTTGGTGTAAACCAATGCCTTTAAATGTGCATTCAGTTCTTATTGTTTTTCTGCTAGTCTTAACGCTCAATATTTTTCATTTTTCCTTCTAAAGATTTTATGCGGTCTACATACTTCTGTAGATTCTTAAAAATAGCAAAAGATCTTAAGTAATTATTGTATTCTATGGCTGGATACCCATACCATTTAGTTCCTTTTTTCTTAACAGATTTCGAAACTCCACTTTTTGCTTGATATAATGTACCATCTGCTATATTTAGATGGCCAGCAATACCAGTTTGACCACCGATCATACATTCTGCTCCGATGGTGGTGCTTCCAGCTATTCCAACCTGAGCAGCAATTACTGTATTTTCACCAATCACAACATTATGTGCAATATGTATAAGGTTATCCAACTTTACGCCTTTCTTTATGAGGGTATTGCCCATGGTTGCACGGTCAATTGTACAGCCAGCTCCAATCTCTACATTGTCTTCAATTACAACATTCCCTACTTGAGCAATTTTTGAGAAAGTACCATCTTTTTGTTTCGCAAATCCAAAACCATCACTTCCAATAACTGCATTTGAGTGTACTATACAATTTTTTCCAATTGAACAATCGTGATAGAGACGAACACCAGAATAGATTTTGGTAGCAGTACCGACATTTGCGGAAGCGCCAATGAAAGAACTGGACTTAATAACTACATCATCTCCGATTATTGCTCCGTTTTCTATAACGACATAGTCTCCAATACTTACATTATTTCCAATTTCAGCATTATCTGCAACCACTGCTGTAGCAGCTATACCAAGTGCTTGCTTATTCTTAGAATCATAAATGGCTAGGAGTTTTGAGATTGCTCCATAAACATCTTCAACTTTGATAAATGTTTTAGATTTATATGCATCGGTTTCAAAATCAGCTGAAACAATATAGGCTGATGCATTAGATGTGGTAAGAAAAGGAAGATATTTTTCGTTTGCAATAAAGCTAATTGATCCAGATGTAGCTTCCTCTATTTTGGAAGGCCTGTCAATAATAGCATCTGCATTTCCAATAAGCTTTCCGCCAACGGTATCAGCAATCTTTTGAACGGTAATTTGCATGTGTAAAAATAACAATTCTTATAAGAGCTTTAACAACAATATGAAAAGCTTAACTTTAGGTCTTTAATAGTATATTTTAAACAAGAATACTTGGAAAAAAGCTTAAAAATAGGTTCAAGCACCGATTTATTATCATTAAACGTTGCAAATCAAATAATTAGTGAGAATAATGGCTTTGAATACGCAAAAATTTCTAAGAAAGGCAACTTGGACGCTATCAAACAAGAATTGTATGCCAAAGAGTATGATATGGTCTGTATCCCTTTGAGCAAGGTTCCTTTTACCCTGCCAGATGGAATTGTATTAGCAGGTGTATCAAAACGATATGATCCTAGTTTAAAATTTGTCGGAAAGCAGAACTGCCTGCAAGGAGATACTTTGAGAGATATCAATCAAGGAGCTAAGATTCTTGTAAAAAGTAAAATAATTAAAGAGCAATTGCTTCAGTTATTGCCAAGTGTTGAGTGCATTGTAAAAGACATCGATTTTAAGTCAATTAGAGCTGAGTTTGATGAAAACTCGATTGATGGATTTATTTGTGCTGGATATGAACTTACGCAAAATGATTTTGACACAACTGGACATTACCTGTGGACATTTTCGCCTTACGAGATAGTAGGAATTCCCGCTGATGGAGTTGTAACCTACATTTGTAGGATGGATGATATCATTGTGAGAAAATTCATCAAGGATATGCATCAAAGCAAAACGAGCCGTTGCACAAATATTGAAAGAAAAGTAATGAAAGCATTTTCTCCAGGTTCTATCGGTGCCTTTTGCCTTAAAGATGAAAGAAATAATTTTCAGATACATGCATCTCACACAGATAAAGAAAATGAACGTTGCTTTTTTACTCAATCAACCAGTGCAGGTCTTGCTGAAAAAATAATAGAAATATTTTCAAATGAAACCAACCTATCTACTATATGATACGAGTGCTGCCGGTAAACCAAAAGACTGGAAAGCACCTTTTTCTGATACATTCGCTTGGCCAAGATTGGTCCATATCTCTTGGATTGTTTTAGATCAAGATTTCAAACCATTGCATGATTTTGATTATGTCGTTGAGAAAGAACCTGAATGGGATAAGAAAATAAAAAAGAGCGCGAAGATTGATAATGATGATGTTGAGAGAAACTCTATTCCACTAAAAGATATTCTTCAATTCTTTGATGAATCTGTCAAATCCATTGACTACATGATCACATTCAATATGAATTTCAATGAGAATGTTGTAGCTGCAGAATTTATCCGAGAAAATATGACTCCTAGCTTATTTGCAAAAGATAGATTCTGCTTGATGCAAGAAAGTACATTCTATTGCAAAATTCCAAGTAGAACTGGTGGGTATAAATGGCCAAGCTTGACAGAGCTTCATGCCATCCTTTTTAAGTCAAGATTTAGTCCTCCCAACAATGCTCGAGCAGATGTCATAGCAACAGCAAGATGTTTTATTCTACTTATGAAAGTCAAGGCTTTGGATGATATGTTTGACGATGAAGAGGAATAAACTGCTTTCTAGTATATATATAAAATAAATTGCATATGTTTTCATAACTTGTGATATAAACTTATCACAAGATGGCATCCAAAAAGAATAAAAAGTCTAAGAAGAAGCAAGCGGCAATCGATGCAAAATTGCAAAAAGCGGCTAAGAGCGATATAGTGAAGCCCAAAAGAGATTATAAAATTCTCTTGGCGGCTTTGGCAGTAGTTGTTTTTACTTTTCTGTGTTTTACTTCAGCCATCAATAATGACTTTGTCAATTGGGATGATGACAAAAACTTTTATGAAAACCAAAATATCACAAGTCTCAATGATACAAACTTTTGGGGCAACACTAAAAAGATTTTCACGGATGATGTAATTGGAGGATATAATCCATTGACTATATGGACCTTTGCAATCGAGCATCAAGTATTTGGTTTAGACAAGCCACAGTACTGGCATTTAAACAATGTCATTCTGCATTTACTTTGTACATTTTTGGTTTTTCTCATAGGTCGTAAAATGGGCTTGGACCTTTGGGCTTGTGTTCTTTTTGCAGGCTTGTTTGGAGTGCATCCATTGCGTGTTGAATCAGTGGCCTGGGTTACCGAACGAAAGGACGTCTTGTACGGATTATTTTATCTAGTCTCGATTTATTACTATTTGAAATATATCCGTGACCAGAAAAAAACTATTTACTTGGTCATTATTGGTCTTAGCTTTATTCTTTCTCTTTTCTCAAAGGTACAAGCAGTTATTCTACCAATTTCACTAATTCTCATTGACTATTATTTTGATGGGAAATTAGATTTTAAAAAGATACTTTACAAGACTCCCCTGTTTATAGGATCATTATTGATGGGAATCCTTAATATAAAATTTTTAGGTGAGCAAGGTTCCTTTGACACAAATGCAACTTATTCTGGCATTGATCGATTGTTTATTGGTTCGTATCAATATACAGTCTATCTGATAAAATCTTTGGTCCCTTATCGGATGTCACCATTGTATCCATATCCAGCGACCATGCCTGCTATTTATTATGTTTCCATCATAAGTTTTATAGCTAGTGCAGGTATTATGATCTGGGCATATTTTAAAGAAAAGAGAGCTATATTTTTTGGCTTAGGATTTTTCCTTGCCAATGTATTTTTATTGTTGCAGATTCTTGGAGCAGGGCAAGGCTTTCTTGCTGATAGATTTACTTACATCTCATATATAGGTTTGTTTTTCATTTTTGCTTTTTACTTTCAAAAGCTAATGGCTTCCAAACCGAAAATGAAAAATGTTCTTCTAGGTCTTGCTGCTGTTGTACTCTTGGTCTATGGATTCTTGACTTTTAATCAGAATAAGATCTGGAAGAACAGTGGGACTCTATGGACACATGTTCTAAAGTATTCTAAAAGTAGCACTTTACCATATGGCAACAGAGCCAACTATTACAGAGACAATGGGCAAAAAGTTTTGGCACTCAAAGACTACAATGATCGAATAAGATTAAAGGAGGATGACGCAGGTGTATTTAATTCGAGGGCAAGGTTGTATTTCAATTCCAATAATCGAGATACTTTGCTTTTGGCTCTTGCAGATTATAATAAGGCTATTGAGTTGAAGCATAAAAAAATTGATCAATTTAAATCCACAGGTAATATTGCTGCCGCAAATAAAGAAAGCATAGATATTGCTGAGTATTATGTGAACAGAGGTGCAACTTTTGCAAAGCTAAGCGATTTTGACCAAGCCATAGTCAACTTAAACCAAGGGGTCAAATACAATCCAAATTTTGTTAATGCTTATCACAATCGATCAGTAATTTACAATATGAGAAAGCAGTTTCCAGAGGCACTAGCTGATGTGAATAAATTTCTAGAATTCAGGCCTGGAAATTCAGACATGCTATATGAGAAATCAAGACTACACAACATCTTAGGTCAACCAAACGAAGCCTTGGCTACAATAAATACGGCAATACGGAATAATAAAAATAATGGCCTATACTATGTGGAAAGATCTAAGGCACATTATACCTTACAAAAATTTGCGGAAGCCAAGCAGGATTTGCAGATTGCACAGTCAATGAAAATTAAACTTGATCCGAGTTTAATAAGCACCATCATGAGCAAGTAGCTATTTTTTGCCAACAGTAATTACGGATAAGCCAAAGCTATTGAATAGTACTTTGTCGACCACCTTGAATATTGGTACAAGCTTATTGTATAACTTCATCTGACCAGCAGGGATGGTTTTCTTTTTTAAGATCGCACCAGAAAGAATCCACCCAGCAATTCCAGCAGCATTAAAATAACTAGACTTTTGAATCTCAAGATTTGAGCTTGCAAAATTTTTATTTAATGTCTTCTTTGTATATCTACGATAATGTTCTAGGGCCTCGTCAAAACTGTTATACAGCGTATTGAAAGCTGGAACCAAGATGATCACTGTACCATTTGGTTTTAAAAGTTTGGTGATGTTCTTTAAGGCCAATTCATCATCCTTTATATGCTCTACCACATTGAGTGCAAATACCGTATCAAAGGTACCAAGAACATTTTTGTAAAGTTCATCAAAATCTTCATCTACAATATCCATCTTAAGAATTCCAGCTGCTTTATTTGTGTAATTCCTTTCGAGAAAAGAAAGGTAGTTGTCTCTTAAATCGCTTAAGTATATTTCGGCCTTATCCTTTATAAAGAATTCTGAAATATTACCGATTCCACTTCCAATTTCCAAAATCTTACCACTGCAATCTGGAGCAATTCGTTGATACATCCATTCATTGAATTTGTTTGCCTCGGATATCGCCTTGAGCGTTTCCATTCCTTCTTCATCGATCTCCTTAAAACTAAACTCACTCATCTTGAAAAAATATTATATTTTAAGATGCAGTAGATTGCTCTGACGCCATCTTTCCAGCCAATCTTTTTTCCTTCTTCGTATGTGCGTCCATAATATGAAATTCCAACTTCATAAATTCTAATCTTATCAACGCGGCAAATTTTTGCAGTAACCTCTGGTTCGAAACCAAATCGTTTTTCCTTCAATTTTAATGATTTCAGTATTGGAAGCTTAAACATTTTATAGCAAGTCTCCATATCACTTAAATTAACATTGGTCAGTGCATTTGAAAGGAAGGTCAAGAACTTGTTTCCAAGGGTGTGCCAGAAAAATAATATCCTATGTGGTTTGCCTCCAAAAAATCTCGTACCATAGACTACATCAGCAAATCCATCTTCGATAGGCCTAAGTAGAAGGTTGAATTCATTTGGGTCATATTCTAAATCTGCATCTTGTATAATAAGGTAATCCCCTTCTGCTTTATCAATTCCGGTATGTAGAGCAGCGCCTTTCCCTTTATTCACTTCATGAGAATAGACTACAATGTTTTGATATTCCTTTTCAAGTTCTTTGGCAATAGCCAAGGTATTATCGGTAGAATAGTCATTAACTATAATAATCTCCTTTTTGATATCATTAATAAGCTCAACCTCTTGAACCTTTGCTACTATATCTCTCAAGGTAGCTTGTTCATTGTATGCCGGAATAAGAATAGAAAGCGTTTTCATATTACAAAAATATGTAATATTTCCTAAACGGAGGAATCAATTTTCGCAGGTGGTTATTGTGGCTTCGAAAGTTGTATCTATAGAAACTTGGAATCCAATACCAAATACAACTTAGTTTTCAGTATTGGTAAATATGCTGAAATCAATAATTTAACTCGAGTCTTAAAATTATGAAAAAAAAAAGGCTGCGATCTCTCGCAGCCTCTAAAATCAATAATTACCATAATATGCTCAAATTATAGTAGCGATGCTTGGCGCTACTACTCAATAAGAATCATTTTTTTGGTGTCAGAGAATTCTCCACTCTCCAACTTGTAATACAGTACTCCAGCAGCTGCTGTAAAATCTCGTCCCTTCAAACTCATTTGGTGTGCTCCTGCAGCATAGTCTTCTTCTGAGATAAACAACACTTTACCTGTTACATCGTAAACTGTCAAGCTTGCAGTTCCTGCTTTAGCTAAGCTAAAGTTGATCACTGTTTCTGCTCTCCATGGGTTTGGCTCGTTTTGTCCCAAACTGTTGATAGCAAATTCTTGTGCTCCTTCTAAGCTCAGGTTGATTGCCTCAAATCCTGAACCTTGATAAGCTTCTGAAAGTGTTATTCTATCGCTCAATGATAAATTTGTATCAGCCATTTTCACTTTCACTGTGAATAATGTGCCTTCGCCATAACTTACCATCTTGTTCGTATTCCAACTCATTGTCATTGCTCCTGCTACTACTCCTACATTACCTTCATCCACTGACAATAAGCCACTTGACATTTCTACTATCTCAGATACATTGCCTTCCAATGTGAACTGGAATCCTGTAATCTCAGTAAAGTTTCTTGACTTAAATCTCAATTCTGTGATTCCATCACCTAGATCAATTTGATCTACGTTTAACTTCAAGCTTGCTCCACTTCTTGTATCTGTACTTTGTCCTTGTAAGAACAATTCTACAGTTCCGTTTACATCTCCAACCTTGGTTGCTATAAAGTCTTCTACCATATCTGATTGTAAGTCTGTAACTTCTACAAACTCACTAAATGGCCATGGATTTGTTGGGTTCATAGATGCATCTGCATCTGTAAATCTCCAGCTATCATTGTTTGGCAATTCTGAGATGAGTCCAAGGATTAGTTTTCTAATTTGAATCAAATCAACTCCACTAATCTGCTGATCATTACTTGCATCTGCTGCAATCATCTTGTAAGGACTATCTAAGGCCTCGATACTCAAGATGTGTCTTTGTATCAATAAGATATCCAATGTTGTTACTCCGTTCAACCAATCATCATTCTTGTCTCCTGTCAACATGTAGTCATTAAGAATTGGGTTGTAATCAAACATGTATTTTCCATCGTCAGCCGTAACTGTTGTTGCCGGATATCCAATTTGATTTGAAGTAGCTGAAATTGTTACTCCATTAACTCCTACTCCTGCTTCTGTTGCTACTCTACCTTCTATGTTTGCTGTTGCATCTCCTCCGTTGTCTACCAACTGCAGGTTTACAATTGCAAAATCAAAGTTTCCACACAGATCCCAAACATAAACAGGTACTTCTACTAGTCCTCCCTCTGCGGCTTCAAGATCATCAGTTGTGAATATCATCGCTGATGTTCCATCAACTCCATCCCATAGTTCTGCGTCGCCATTGTTGTAGTCGTTTTCACTTGCTACACCGTCGATATCATACCAAGGATCTTCTTCCTCTGGATCCAATAATTGTGGTGGAACAGTTGATGAGAACGTAAAGTATAAGAAATCTTGTGGTGAACAATTATCAAAACTACCTGTATCGAAATCTTTTGCCCACAATTCTACTGAGCCATCTTGCATCAATGCTGTACTTAAGTTCAACATGTATGGTGTTGGTTTCTTCTTGTCTTCAATTGTAAAGAAGCTTGTACCTGAAGTTTCATTTCCGCAACCATCAAGAACAGTCCATCTAACTCTGTGACTAGATGCACATCCATTTGGTAGACCATCTGGAAGAGGTATATGAACACTTTCTCCTACTGACTGCAGGTCAAATTTAAACGCCGCTCCTGGACTAAAATCGTACCCAGCTCCTATTTCCACTACTATTTCTGTAGGTGATAATATAACTAAGTTTGTCATTCCATTATTTGATACAGCTCCGCTTATGTTATGACCATTAGGGAAATTGAAATAATATCTATCAACTGTACCTTCTTCTAGTATTCTGAATAATGGGCCATATGTTGGATCATCTTCAGGAGCAACTAAAGTAAAGCTTAAGCATTCTGGATCAAGATCTATGTCGTACAAACCTCCCAAGTATCCAATCCATTCAACTTTATCTCTAATGATTGCCGCTTGCGCAAATGCGTTAGCTGGTACATCAAGTAATTCTTCAATCGCAATTTCTTCACCTCCAGTAATCGTTTCTGATTGGAAAGTGTTGGTAATAATTACTGTTTCTTCAAAAGAAACTGGCATTGCTGCTGTTCCGCCTGTAGGTGCGATGTAGAATTCATCATCAACTGGTAAGAATGAGCTATAAGTATAGTCAACTTCCCAATCAGAATACATATCTACTTCAACATTCCACTTCAACCAATCACTTGCGCACATTCCATTATCAGATGCTGCTGCATAGATCTTCAATCCTTCACCAACACATTCGCCATTTACTGCAAAGCATGTATCTTTTAAAGATAAGA
>ENA-ORXT01000239-ORXT01000239.1-marine-metagenome-genome-assembly--contig:-NODE-239-length-92176-cov-10.249634_pt1 | contig 92176 bp, 66 predicted proteins | sample MGYA00237868_ERZ511482 | MGnify/ENA metagenome assembly ERZ511482 | reverse complement strand
GATGGTGATGACTTTGTCTTCGAGAGGCTGACGCAGTGTTTCTAGGTTGCGCGTGCCGAGCTCGGGCACTTCGTCCAGAAAAAGCACGCCACGGTGCGCCAAACTAATTTCCCCGGGCCGTGGCCAGCGCCCACCTCCAACCAATCCGGCGTGGCTGATGGTGTGATGTGGCGCGCGAAACGGGCGCACGCGGATGAGCGGATCGTCGCCTTGCAGAGCTTCTGCCACGGAGTAGATGCGCGTAATGTCGAGGGATTCGGTTAATGTAAGCCGCGGCAGGATCGACGGCATGGCGCGTGCAAGCAGCGTTTTGCCCGCCCCGGGTGGCCCTTTCATCAATACATTGTGACCGCCCGCGCACGCAATTTCGAGCGCGCGCTTTGCATGTTCCTGCCCCTTTACATCTTCGAAGCCAATGTGGTAGGCAGGAGGCTCGGTATCGTCAAACGAAAAATTGTTGACGTGGGGCGCCAGTATCTTTGATCCAGACAAGTGCGCGGCAAAGGACTTGAGCGATTCTGTCGGAAAGACGTCAATTCCCTCTACCAATGCTGCTTCTGCCACGTTAACGGCTGGGATGAAAAGCTGCTCGAAGCCAAGCTCTTTTGCTCTGGTGGCAATGGGCAACGCACCGTTGATATGGCGCACCGATCCATCTAGGCTCAACTCGCCAAGCATGATCGATTTAGTTTTTATTTCGGGGATTTGGCGTGTGGCAATCAAAATGCCGAGCGCGATGGGCAGATCATAGGCGGGGCCTTCTTTGCGCACATCGGCTGGGGCCAAGTTGATCGTTAACCGATGCTGCGGAAAGAAGAAGCCGCTGTTGGAGATCGCCGCACGCACCCGTTCGCTGCTTTCGCGCACGGCCGTATCGGGTAGGCCAACCACGGTCACTTTGTCGAGACCGCTGGCAATGTCAACTTCTACATGAATTGGTTCGGCGTCAAGACCGATGACGGCACAGCTATGAACTTTGGCAAGCACAAGGGTTCCTTGCAGCGATGTGTGGTTGATGATTCAGATATGAAATATGATAACGAATTGAGAGGCAGAGGGGAATAGGACGTTTATACTACTATACTCGCAATTATATAATGAAGCTACGCCTCGAACCGACAAGCACGGATCGAGGAATTGCTAACCAACGAAGCAAACAGAGGCAATGGATGAGGCTGAGGTAGTAGACCAACTAGCTGCATTTATCAGACTTGCTCTGTTTATTAAATTTTTAGTCATCAACTGTTTAGACCCGCATACTGAGCTTCGATACACTGCATACAACTGCAGCACTCAACCGGCGTTTGCTGGTCTAAATAGTTACCTATACACTATAGAAAGGGAGCCGCTTTGGTAAGTGGTGACTGGCAGATTGGTATGTTGCTTGTAGGCGGCGAATAGTGCCTCTCGTCTCTTAACGGGCAGACGTTGAGCGTTTACTCGGGGAATGTTGGTTCATTGAAGAAAATTGTGATCGTTGCTGTATCGCGCAGGAAATTGATTTCGCTGATCTCGTAGCTTTGTACATCGAGGCCGGTGCGATTGCGCAGATCTTCGAGCAGATCGTGATGATTTTCTGGCTTAATTAACTCGATTTTTTCGTAAACAACTTCTTTGCGCCCAAGGTAGGGGATCCCTAAACTCTGTTCGGCGATAAAGAATATTGCGACAAGCATCCCGTTGATAATAGTTAATTCTGCAAAGGTGATGCGCGTTGCCAAAAACAGGGTGTTCATAAAGGGAATAGTGATCGAGATGAAAATATACATCATCTCTTTTAGCGGGATGGCTTCTGTACGAAAACGTAACACCGTAAAGACAGCAAGCAACCCAAAGCCAAAGCCTAAGGTAAGCTGTACGTCGCGCAACAGGCCCGAAATAAAATACATCAATGCGCTAAAGGCAAAAAAGGCGAAAGTGTATTCTCGTCGAGCATTATTCGATGGGTAATAAATGAACCCAACGATAATGATCATTACAATAAAATTGAGTGCAAATCCAGGAAGAAGTTCGTTGAGGACGCTCACATATTACCTGCTTTCAATTGTTGGTACATTAATTGTATAGAATAAGTGAACGATGGAAAACCAGAAATCATCAAGGAGAGGGGGAGTAGTATTTAAGCCGCACGCGCAATTTTTTGAATGTGTAGTGTACGCCGTTTGAAGCGGTTTTGTTTAATTTCTGGATACCCTTGAGCAATGCCAGCACAATATTTGCTAAAGCCCATAGGACGAATATTTAGGGATCGCATATGTTGAGCAAAATCCGAATCAAAAGAGAACTTAGCCTGCTTTACTTCAGCAATTGCTAAGTTTGGTAATCGAAAATATTTTCCATTTGCTTCAAAGTTTAAATCTATATCCAACGTTAGGCGCTCTACATTTTTTTTGCTAACGAGTGTAATACGTCTGAATCGATTCAATAGTTTAGGAGAGAGTTTTTGCACATCATGCGGATAATATTTACTCACAAATGCATCTGCCTCTTCTTGTAGAGTCGTCAATAAGACTGGTGTTTGGATGCGTTTTTTGATTGTGCGTTGTTTGTTCGTCTTTCTTTTTATTTCTAAAAACGCAACGCCGGAATTTACATATTCACGGCACCGCACTTTATACCGATTTTGCCAATCATTATGATGATGCGTGTACATATCAAAGTTGTCTGTATCAAAGTAAAGTGTACGATATGAATGAATGCGGCTGCCTTCGTTCTCTAAAATATGATATTTGCTGCTCACAGCTTGCAAAATTTGGAACATCTCTTGTTCGTGCATGACAAACTTGGTGTCAACACGATTCAGTAGCTTTACTTCATCCATCTCTGCCAAGCTAATTGGCTCATATTTTGTTAAAAGGTCTTCAAACTGCTCTAGCATAATGAATTGTATATCTTAACGTGTTCTAAATCTGTTTGCAGGGAAAGTCTACTCGGTTAGCGCGCCAAGCAGGTCCGCACCGGTTAGATCCGCACCTTCAATATGCGCGCGCCGTAAATCAGCACCACGCAAATTCGTACGCACAAGGGCTGCATTTTGTAGATATGCGCGCCGCAGGTTTGCGCCTGAGAGATCCGCATCGGTCAGGATCGTCTCGCGCATATCTGCATTATTTAGCTTGGCACCCTGCAAATTGGCACCCCGCAGATCCGCACCAAACAAAATGGCTTCGCGCATATCTGCTTCGCGCAAATCGGCACCCCGCAAGTTTGCATCCGTAAAGTCTGCGCCACGTAAATCGGCCGACTGCATCGTCGCATTGAAAAATCCACCCCTTCGCATATTTGTATCGCGCAGAGTAGCCTGCGTGAAGTTAATAAAATATAGCTCTGCTCCTTCAAAAGAGGCAGCGTACAGATTTGCGTACGAAAAATCTGCATTACGCATAGAGGTTTCACTAAAATCCTGACCGTCAAAATTCATGCGTTGGCAATCTGGCATGCATTCAGGACCAAAACTTGTGGGAGAGCTCATGATCATTAAATAGAATAGAGCTACTGCTCCGCATACAAAAAGCAACTTTATCAATGTAAAGTACATAGACTCTGTGCTGGACAATCCTATAATGCTAGATGATCTTATGGTAGAGCCAAAAGTGCGTTTCCAGTCCTTATCGGCTTTATTTTTTGTATTGCCGACAGCGCTCATAGTGATTGCTTGCTCGATCTGGTTTACCTGACTTTTGGCTCTTCTTTGGTATGGAGTTTGATGGTGAATAACTTTCCGTATTGACTAATTTTACCTATGAAAAATGATGTTTAGATTGCTGCTCCTTCTCGATTATATCATAGGTATTCTATCTTGATGCTTACAATGTTACTATCTATTTTAGACATTTGTCCTAAACATATGGCATTTGTGCCGCGTACACTTATAGCGGAGACAGTAATAATATCGCCAAATTAACTCGCACATTTACTCAACACGCTCAATTTTTGCGCCCAATATCCGCAATGTTTCATCAATCCGTTGATAGCCACGATCAATCTGCTGAATATTGCCGATTTCGGTTACGCCTTCTGCCGCTAACGCAGCCAACACTAACGCCATACCTGCACGAATATCTGGGCTGGTTACTGGTTGCCCATAAAGTTGCCTCGGCCCGACAACCACCGCACGGTGGGGATCACACAGAATAATTTGGGCACCCATAGAGGTAAGCTTGTCCACAAAAAAGAGGCGGCCATCATACATTTTCTCATGCAGAATCACGGTTCCCTCTGCCTGTGTTGCAATGACCAGCGCAATGCTCATCAAGTCTGGCGGGAAGGCTGGCCATGGAGCATCATCAATCTTTGGGACAGCACCACCAAAATCAGGCCGCACGCGCAGAGTTTGCTCATCGGCAACCACAAGCGTATATGCCTGTTCGGGCGGGGCGCTCTCATCATGTTCAATGTGCATTTGCACGCCCAGTCTGCCCGCAAAGATCATTTCAACCATACGCATATGTTCGGGAATGATGCCCTTAATTCGCACTTCGCCCTTTGTAATTGCGCCAAGGCCAACGAAGCTGCCAATTTCAATAAAGTCGGGGCTAATATGGATCTCGCCGCCGTGGAGCGTTTCTTGCCCCTGAATTGTGAGTACGTTGCTGCCGATCCCCTCGATCGGGCAACCCATCTGCACCAGCAGACGGCAAACATCCTGCACGTGTGGTTCGCTGGCAACATTTTGCAGTACGGTTGTTCCTTGGGCCAGCGATGCCGCCATGATCGCATTTTCAGTCGCCGTCACAGATGCTTCGTCCAGCAGAATGTTTTGGGCCTGTAAGCGGCCCGACGAACGCAGCTCGAAGCGGCCATTATCGCTGAGTGTGGCTCCAAGCGCCTCGAAGACTTGCAGATGTGTGTCGATGCGACGCCGCCCGATGTAGTCACCACCGGCTGCGCTTTCTACGGCAAAATGGTTGTGCCGAGCCAGCATCGGACCCATCATCGTGAGGCCACCACGTATCTGCGCAAAAAGCTCCCCATTTGGAACAGTACTGCGCACGCCACTTGCATCCAATGTGAGGCTCGATCCGTGCTGCGTTGATTGAACACCCAACTCCTGCAAGATGAGCAGCATGGTCTTGGTGTCACCGATTTGAGGCATATTGTGCAGCGTTACTGGCTCATCAGTTAGCAGGCACGTGGCCAAGAGCGGCAGCGCTGCATTTTTGTTGCCGATTGGTGTAACGGTTCCAGAAATAGGGTGACCACCCTCGATACGAAATGATGACATAAATCTTGCTCTCCTAACAGTAACTATTACCGAACACACGTTCGGTTTTCAAAATTAAAAACTTCTCTCTTTCAAAGTTTTATGGTATAATTAGATAGTTTTCGTACAAAAATATAGTTTAACACAACGTATATTCAGATTCTGATTTAGTAAAATAATTAACTCGCATAAGTAGCGTGCGAAAACTAGCTGTTGGGGTTGTATCTGATTGAATATTATCAACAATTTGTCAGAGGGGTATCGGCTCCTTGGGCGAAATCTGCATCTACTGCTTGTCCCTGTTCTGCTTGATATTTGGTTGTGGCAAATGCCGCGTCTTGCCATCGAAAATTTGTTACAACAGTTCGTTGACTTCTATATGACTGCGATTGAAGAGCAGAGCCTAAATAGCGAAATGCAGGAACTGCTTCTGCAATCATCGGAAAATTTAACGGAGTTAGGCACGCGCTTTGACTTGATGGGTTTGTTGGTCAGTCGAGAGATGATGCACGTACCAAATATAATGGCCTATGTTGAGCCGTCGCTTGATATGGTGTCACGGCAAATTAACAGCATACCCGAAATATTAGGGTTGTCAATGCTTTTTATTCTGCTCAGTATGTTGATCGGCGTGATCTACCTGCGTATGTTGGCGACACGCTTTTGCGCACCAAGCGCCTTGTCGACTGGCGCTGTAGGTGTCGCAAGTCGAACAGCGGCGGATCCAGAAAAAGTTGATGGCCAATCAGCACCTGTTGATGTGGTTGCGTTTGCAACTGATTCTGCCCGACAGTGGGTACGAATTATGTTCTTCTTTTTTATTATGATCTGTGTCCTGCTAGCCTTTTACTTTCCTGTTAGCTTTGTGATAATTTTTATGATGATGCTCAGCCCGGCGGTTGGCGCATTTGGGGCCACGATTCTTAGCGCTATATTATTCATGCTCTTCTTCTATCTCTATTTTGCGACGATTGGCATGGTGCTGGATGATCTACCTATTTTTGCTGCCATTACGCGTAGCTTTAAATTGATGCGACAACATTTCTGGGCATCGATTGGAATTATTTTGTTAGTTTATTTTATTACACAGGGAATCGGTATGTTGTTGCGCCAGGTCACACTGTACGAGCCAATTGGAACAGTTGCGGCCATTCTTTGCAATGCATACATTGGAACAGGTTTGGTGCTTGCTTTATTGCACTTTTACCGCGAGCGAGTTGTTGGATTAGAATAACGCTTATATGGGCGGCACACTGAATTGCATTATTTGTCTTTGAGACAGAGGCAGTTTCAGCCGCATACCGATATGAGACAGTAAAGTTTGTTGCCAAACATTAGTTGCAGCACAATCAGTATTTGGAGGATTTTGTGGCCAAAGAAAAACAGGCTGAACAAGTAGAATATGGTGCCGATCAAATTCAGGTGCTGGAAGGGTTGGAAGCAGTCCGCCGTCGACCTGGTATGTACATCGGTGGTACGGGCGAAAACGCACTGCATCACATGGTGACCGAGGTCGTTGACAACGCGATCGACGAAGCAATGCAGGGGCGGTGCGACACCATCAAGATTACGATCCATAAAGATGAAAGCATCTCCGTAGAAGATAATGGCGCGGGGATTCCGGTTGACATTCAAAAGCAAACGGGGATGCCGGCTGTCACCGTTGTTATGACAAAATTACATGCCGGTGGTAAGTTTGGCGGCGGTGGCTATAAGGTGTCCGGTGGTCTGCACGGTGTGGGCGTTAGTGCGGTCAACGCACTAAGTAGCTGGATGGAGACAAAGGTCAAGCGCAACGGCAATATTTATCGCCAGCGCTTTGAACGTGGTGTGCCGGTCTCCGACGTTGATATTATCGGCAAGGTCGATAAGAAGGATCCGAATCAAACGGGCACGATTCAGACCTTCATGCGCGACGATACGATCTTCGAAGTGCTCGAGTATAGCTGGAGTACGATGGTCAACCATTTCCGCGAGATTGCTTTCCTGACGCGCGGAATTGCCATCCAGTTTATAGACGAACGCCCAGATGAACCGCGCGAGATGAATTTTTACTTTGAAGGGGGCGTCTCTTCATTTGTGCGCTATCTAAACAAGAATCGCAAAGTTGCCCACATGCCTGTCTATATCAATACAGAAGTAGAAGGCACGCAGGTAGAGGTGGCGATTCAATACACAGATGGCTTCTCGGAATCGATTTTCGCCTACGCGAACACGATCCATACGCCCGATGGTGGCACGCATCTGACCGGTCTACGCACTGCGGTCACGCGCCAGATCAACGACTATGCCCGCAAGAATAATATGCTCGACAAAGAGAAGGGCAAGGAGATCAACTTCACAGGTGACGATACGCGTCAGGGCATGACGGCGATTGTCAGCGTAAAAGTTGTCGAACCACAGTTTGAAGGGCAGAATAAGTTGAAGCTGCTCAACAACGAGGTGCGCTACCACGTTGAAACAGCCGTGTCGGAAGAGATGAATAAGTGGATGGGCGAAAATCCACGCGACGCCAAGCAGATCATCGAAAAGGCGCGCATGTCATTCCGCGCGCGTGAAGCAGCCAAAAAAGCGCGTGATCTGGTCATCCGCAAAAGTGCGCTCGAAAGCATGACGCTGCCGGGTAAGTTGGCAGATTGTTCGAGCCGAAATCCCGCTGAATGTGAGCTCTATATTGTAGAGGGTGACAGCGCGGGTGGTACCGCCAAGCAAGGTCGGGATCGCCGCTTCCAAGCGATTTTACCATTGCGCGGCAAGATTCTCAATATCGAAAAAACCAGCCTCGATAAGGCGCTGGCAAACAAAGAAGTCCAGGCATTGATTACTGCCCTAGGCACCGGCATCGGCGAATCGTTTGACTTAAAAGGTTTGCGCTATCATCGCATTATCTTGATGACTGACGCCGATGTGGACGGCTCTCATATCCGCACGCTGCTGCTGACCTTCTTCTTCCGCCATATGGAAGGGCTGCTTGCAGGTGGGCATCTCTATATTGCGCAACCGCCGCTCTATCGTGTGACGGTTACCGAGGAGGAGAATGGCAAGAATAAGCGACGCAGCGATTACGTATATGATGACACATCGCTTAATTCTATGCGCCAAAAATTGGGCGATGACAAGGTGCGGATCGATCAGCGCTATAAAGGTCTTGGCGAGATGAACGATGAGCAACTTTGGGACACCACAATGAACCCAGAGAATCGCACAATCTTGCAGGTAGAAATTGAAGACGCCGCAGAATCTGATCGCACCTTTGATATGCTTATGGGCAGCGAAGTACCACCACGTCGTCGCTTTATCCAAACGCACGCCGCCGAGGTACGCAATTTGGATGTGTAGCAGTTGGTACCGTCCACAAGATGAACAGTGGTTGATTTTTATCAAGAGAGCGTTGCGCAGATTAGTGGTCTGTACAACGCTCTCTTTCATTTAGGCCATTTATGAGTAACAAAAAAAATCTTCCCGAGTGGGGCAAAAAAACCTACATTATGGGGATCTTAAACGTGACGCCCGACAGCTTTTCAGGTGACGGATTGCTTGAAGATTCTGTGGATACGGCGTTGAGCCAAGCGCGCCAATTTGTGACCAATGGCGCACACATCATTGATGTGGGGGGCGAAAGCACGCGACCGGGTAGCGAACCTATTTCGGCAGACGAAGAGATCAAGCGCATCCTGCCTGTGATTCGTGTCTTGCGTGCGGAAATGAATGTGCTCATCTCGGTGGATACGTATCGGGCCGAGGTGGCCGAAGCCGCCCTCGCTGCTGGCGCAGATTGGGTCAACGACGTGTGGGGCCTGCGCATGGATCCGGCGTTGGCGGGCGTGGTCGCCAATGGTGGCTGCCCGGTGGTATTGATGCACAATCGTAGCCAACCCAAAAACTTGTCGATGACGCAGGCGCTCGGTGGCCGTTTTGTCGGCGTCGAGTACGACGATCTGTTGGCGGAGTGCAAAGCCGAGTTGCAACAGTGTGTGGATAGCGCGCTAGCCGCAGGGATCTCACCGCAGAACATTATCATTGATCCGGGTGTGGGCTTTGGAAAAACGACCGAACAGAACCTCGAACTTGTGGATCGGCTCGACGAGTTTCGCGAACTCGGTTACCCGATTCTGCTGGGTACATCGCGAAAATCCTTTATCGGATACACGTTGGATCTACCTGCGGCTGAGCGCATTGAGGGGACCGCTGCGTCGATTGCAATCGGCATTGATCGGGGGGCCGATATTGTGCGCGTACACGATGTGAAGGAGATGGCTCGCGTTGCCCGCATGACGGACGCCATGGTACGGCGAAAGAATTGACCTCACCCTAGCCCTCTCCTTTTGGAGAGGGCTAGGGTGAGGTCAAAACATGGACTGCCCAGAAATGCCTCGCCATACCCCCACCATTTCTCACAAAAATATCTGACCCGACAATACCTAAATGAACCTGCTACAACAATACGAACGTTTAAACAACACCCTAACAGCCCTCATCGGCGAAGTTCCGTTTGACCCAAGCGTCAACCTCAAACTCGAACGGATCGAGCGGCTGCTGGCACTATTGGGCAATCCACAGCGTGAGTTCCGCTCAATTCATGTTGGCGGCACATCTGGCAAAGGATCCACCGCCGCGCTGATTGCCACAGGGCTGCAAAACTTGGGCTATACCACGGGGCTTCATACCTCTCCCCATTTGCAGATCTTAAATGAAAGCGCCTTAATAAATGGCCACATGGCCCCAACAACCAAACTTCTAAATTTGGTCGAAAAGCACCTAAATCCAGCCATCGAAACCATGCGAACCGAAGAGGGCGCGCCGAGCTACTTTGAAGCATTAGTCGCGCTGACTTTTCTCTACTTTGCCAAAGCGGGCGTCGACGTAGCCGTAGTTGAGGTAGGGCTAGGCGGTCGATTGGATGCAACCAACGTGCTGCCCGCCGAGGTCGCCGTTTTGACCAATGTGAGCCTCGATCACGTGGCGATTTTGGGCAACAGCGTGGCGGCAATTACGCACGAAAAAGCGGGTATTATCAAGCCAAACCAGCACGTGATCCTCGGCACGAACGAGCCGACTGTGCTCGACATCGTAACCGAGCGTTGCGCAGCAGCCGGTGCCATATTGCAGGTCGTTTCAGAACCCGTTTTATCACCCGTTTCTGGAGAAAAACTGGCGCACGATATCCGCTCGCTCAACCTGCCAACCGCTGTGGCAGCCGTTTCGGCTTTTGTGGGTGAGCGTGTGGCAGATTCGGTTTGGGCTGCGGGAGAAGGGCTTTCATTACCCGCCCGCACCGAAATTGTAGCGGATGAACCAGTGCCAGTCGTTTTAGATGGGGCGCACAATCCAGCCAAAATGCGCGTGGCCAATCAGTTTTTGTGCCAGACTTTTCCCATGCGTGGGCGCGTTGTGGTGGTGGCCATGAAGCAGGGTAAAGCCGTGAATGAGGTGTTGCCGATTATGTTGCGCGACGCACGCATTCTGATTGCGAGTCAATTTTCTGCAAGCGAGCTGTGGGCATCGGTTCCTGCCGCTGAGCTTGCGCGGTTGGCTACCGAAATTGCCCCATCTGTGCAAGTGATCACCGAGCCCGATCCGCACAAGGCCGTTGCTCGCGCGCTGGAACTGGTGCAAGCAGATGAACTCTTGTGGATTACGGGTTCGCTCTATTTTGCGGGCGAAATACGGGAGCGGTGGTATCCCAAGGCCGCGCTTTTGGCTGCTGCTGAGGAAGCTGTTTGAAATGGCGTAATCAACGCGAACAATCTATAGAATATACAGATAAAAGCCATTTGTATAACCTACCCTTAAACCTCTGACTGCTCAGGGGTGACCCAGAAATATTCTCGCCCTCAAACTAAAATGTACTCCTGTTTTTTTGGTGGTTGCACTGCTGATTTGGTCTGTGATATACTGTACACAAATCCAAAACTTCTATCCCCTAATCCAAGCTACAAACGAACTGTTTCACTATTCTAACCGCAAGCGCTTCATAAATCGACGCCGAATTAGAGAATCCCCTCTAACGTAAAGCCTTGCCCTACTCAATTTATGTTTTCTAAAACTCAATTGTGGGTTTTTGAATTAATATATTTACCAGCAGAAGAGTTGTGTCTGATTTGGGTTTTAAAAACTCCAATCGATCAATGACCAACATTCTCCTGTTGAGACGACTCAAAACAAGTTGTTTTCTTATTAGTTAAGGAGTAAAACAATAATGGCTAGTGTAAGCTATCAAAATGTTTTTAAGCGCTTTGGCGACGTTGTGGCTGTGAACGATCTAAGCATCGACGTTGAAGACAAAGAGTTTCTTGTCTTCGTTGGTCCATCTGGTTGTGGCAAGACAACAAGTCTGCGTTTGTTGGCTGGTCTAGAAGAAATCTCCGACGGCAATATCCTGATCGGTGACCGCGTTGTTAACGATGTGCCACCGAAAGATCGGGACATTGCAATGGTGTTCCAAAGCTATGCGCTCTATCCGCACATGAGCGTTTTCGACAACATGGCGTTTGGCCTAAAACTGCGCAAAACGCCTAAGGCAGATATCGAACGTCGTGTAAGAGAGGCTGCAAGTCAGCTAGATATTGAACATCTGCTCGATCGTAAGCCAAAACAGCTTTCTGGTGGTCAGCGTCAGCGTGTGGCTGTAGGTCGTGCCATTGTGCGTGAACCTGCTGTTTTCCTCTTCGACGAGCCGCTGTCGAACTTGGATGCAAAGTTGCGCGTACAAACACGTGCGCAGTTAACTCGATTGCACCAGCGCTTGCAGACAACATTCATCTACGTAACGCACGATCAGGTAGAGGCGATGACAATGGCCTCTCGTATTGCTGTGATGAAAGATGGTATTCTGCAGCAGATCGACACACCGAATCATCTCTACAACAATCCAAACAACGTATTCGTTGCTGGCTTTATCGGCAGCCCAAGCATGAATTTTTTCGACGCAACACTCGTCGAAAACAATGGGCAGCTAGAGATCAATGCTGGCGGTTTCCGCATGGCTGTGCCAGCAGCGTTGGCCCCATCATGGATGCCACACAAGGGTCGAGAAGTTATCTTCGGCATTCGCCCAGATGATATGCACGCTAAACAGTTCACGCCGCCAGACATTCTCGAATCGAACATGACGGCCAAGGTGGATGTAACCGAATTAATGGGCAACGAGATCTTTGTCTATCTAGAAACGCCCGATGAGAAGCAATTCATCGCTCGCGTGGACCCACGCGTTCGCGTCGGCTCAGGCGATAACCTTGACCTTGCTGTGAACATGGCAAATGCACATATCTTTGATCCAAAGACAGAGATGAACCTAATCTCTGGAAGCTAGCTTTAACTAGGCAACGAGTGTGTCTAGAGCTTGCAGCTGCTCTACTTTTACACAGACGAGGTGACCATTCTTTTTTAAGGATCGTCTTTTTTTACTATAACTTTTGCATCATAATTCTGTGTGATAATAGAGACTATATTGTATGATAAGCAGTCGAGACGGCAGAAGCCATCTCGACTGCTTTTTATTTTAGACCTAAAATTAGAGAGAGAATTATGTCGACAAACCGCCCTGTTGGGCTGCTTATATTAGATGGCTGGGGAATTCGCGAGAAAGAGAGCGGGAATGCCATTGCACAAGCAGATACGCCAAATTATGATCGCTGGCTGCGCGAGTGCGAGCGCTCGATTTTAGATGCCTCCGGTGCTGCCGTAGGGCTACCGACTGGTCAGATGGGCAATTCGGAAGTGGGCCATTTGAACTTGGGGGCCGGGCGCATTGTCTATCAGGATATTTCGCGTATAGACAATGCCATTGAAGATGGTTCGCTAGCCGAAAATAATGTCTTGCAATCAGCCCTAGCTGCCGTAAAAAGGAGCGGGTCAGCGCTGCATTTCTTAGGGTTGCAAAGCGATGGTGGCGTTCATAGCCACGAAGATCATGTCGTCGAGCTCTTAAAGATTGCCAATGCAGCAAGGATCGAACCAATTCTCCACGTGATTACCGACGGGCGCGACACGCCGCCCAACAGCGGGCAAGATTTTGTAGCAAATTTAGAAGCCCACTTAGCCAGCGATTGCCAGGGAGAAATCGCAACGGTAATTGGTCGATATTACGCAATGGATCGCGACAAGCGTTGGGAGCGCACAACATTGGCCTATAATGCAATTGCGCGCCGCACGGTCGTTGACGGCCAAGGTCGCCACGCCCCTACCGCCAGCGATGCGATCACGCAGGCGTACGCTGAAGGTGAAACTGACGAATTTGTTCTACCAACGTTAATCGATTTGCCCTCGGGCCGAAGTGCGGCAATCAAACCCGGTGATACGGTACTCTGCTTCAACTTCCGAGCCGACCGGATGCGCCAAATTGTGCGTATGTTGACCGATAGCAAGCTAGATGGTTATCTGCTCGAAGCTCCGATCACGCCACTGACCGTTGTGACGATGACGCGCTACGAGGAAGATCTGCCAGCAGCAGTGCTCTTTGATAAGGATTCAGTCGTCAAGCCACTGGCCGAGGTAATTAGTGAACACAATTTGGCTCAACTTCACGCAGCAGAGACCGAAAAGTACGCGCACGTTACCTACTTTTTCAACGGTGGTGCAGAGGATCCTTTTCCTAATGAAGAGCATATGATGGTCCCCTCACCCAAAGTGGCGACCTATGATCTGCAGCCAGAAATGAGCGCACATGAGTTGACTGACAAAATTATCGAGCGCATCGAGCAGAGCAATGACGCCTTTATCTTAGTGAACTTTGCCAATCCCGACATGGTAGGACACACAGGTGATTTGGAAGCTGCAAAGAAGGCTGTCGCCGCGACAGATGGCTGCGCAGGTCGGATCGTGGCTGCGCTCAACAAAAAAGGTGGCGTGGCGCTCGTCACCGCGGATCACGGCAATTCGGAGCGGATGGTCGATGAAATAACGGGTAATCCGCACACCTACCACACAACAAGCCCCGTTTCGTTTATTGTGATCGGCAACGGCTATTTCCAACTGCGCCCGCGCGGTATTTTGGCCGACGTTGCGCCAACGGTTTTGGATCTGTTAGCGTTGCCAAAGCCAGAAGTGATGACGGGGCAAAGTCTGATTGAAGGAAGTAAGAGATAAAAGTTAAAAAGTGGCTAATATGGATGACTTAATCAAGCAGGCAGCAGACGTGTTGCGCAACGCACAACATGTGGTTTGTACAACGGGGGCGGGCGTGAGCGCGGAGTCGGGTGTGTCGACCTTTCGCGATGCGGAAACGGGTCACTGGGCAAAATTCAATCCCGAGGATCTAGCCTCGCAGCGTGGCTTTGCGGCAAATCCAGGGCTTGTTTGGCGCTGGTACATGGAGCGGCTTTATGGATCAACCGTGGTTGCGCGCCCGAATCCAGGCCATGATGCGCTGGCACAGCTCGAAAAAATAGTGTCAAAATTCACGCTTGTCACCCAAAATGTGGACACCCTGCACGAACAGGCTGGCAGTACGAATGTGATCCACCTCCACGGCAACATCGGTCACTTTTACTGTAATGCCTGCCGAACCGACTATGAGCTACGCGACGAAGATCGCAGCGCAGACACACCGCCACTCTGCCCCGTTTGCACCGGCATGATCCGCCCAGGCGTTGTTTGGTTCGGCGAACAATTGCCCACCGCCGAAATCAACCGAGCGTGGGAAGCAGCCGAATCGTGCGACGTGATCCTAGTCGTGGGCACCAGCGGCGTCGTCTACCCCGCGGCCCACATTCCCTTCTTAGCAAAAGAGCATGGCGCGCGCATAATTGACGTCAATCCCGATCACGATACCATTGCCTCAATTGCCGACCTGTTTTTGCAAGGCCCAAGTGGCGAAATCCTGCCGCAGGTGCTTGCCACAATGGCAGACGGGATAATATCGTAGAGGCACGATATATCGTGCCTGCTCTCACGATATATCGTGCCTGCCCGTTGTAGTAGGCAAATTATATTCTGAATATCGTTGAACGTGATACAATACCCCTATGAAATATCATATGATAACGCTGGGCTGCCCGAAAAATGAAGTGGACAGCGACGGCATGGAAATGACGCTGCGCAATGCAGAACTAGCGGCAACCGCAGATGTGAACGCAGCCGATGTATTAATTGTCAATACCTGTGGCTTTTTAGAATCGGCCAAAGAAGAGTCTATCGGCGTGCTAAGCGAACTCGCCGACCAAAAACGGACTGACCAAATTTTGGTTGCGGCTGGCTGTTTGGCTCAGCGCAACGGTGACGAGGTTCTGGCACGCGTACCGCAAGTCGATGGCCTATTGGGTACGCGTCGCTGGATGGACGTGATGGAACTAGTCACGCAGATCCGTAAGGGGCAGAACGGGGCAAGCAGCAATGGCGGTTCGCGACCGTTGCAACGATACAGCCTGTTGGGTGATCCAGAGCATGATTTTGTCTCTGCCGTGCCGCGCCCGCCCGTCGCCAGCGGCAGCGCCTACCTCAAAATATCGGATGGCTGTAACGCCCCCTGCGCCTTCTGCACCATTCCTAGCTTCAAAGGAAAATTGCGCAGCCGCCCGCTCGACGCCGTGGTAGATGAAGCGAATGCCTTGGTCGCGGCTGGGGCCAAAGAGTTAGTCATTGTGGCGCAAGATTCGACTGATTACGGACGTGACCGAAACGAGCCAAACAGCTTGTCGCGTTTACTTTCCGCCATATGCAATCGTACAAGTGACGATCTGAAATGGGTGCGCTTAATGTATGCCTACCCAGGCCATGTCAGCGACGAGTTGATCGAAGTGATGGCCAGCCACGAAAAGATTGTACCCTACTTGGACATGCCGCTCCAGCACGGTGATCCGCAAGTGCTGCGCCGAATGCGCCGTCCGAGCAAGATTGAAATGGTTTACGACCATATGGAAAAATTACGCGCCGCCATGCCAAACATCGCCCTGCGCACAACCTTTATTGTGGGCTATCCGGGCGAAACAGAAGAAGAGTTCGACGGATTGTTAGATTTTGTGGAAGCAATTCAGTTTGACAAAGTGGGCGCATTTACCTTTAGCCCCGAACCGGGTACGCCCGCAGCAGAACTGCCCAATCCGGTACTGGAAGAGCTTCAACAAGAACGCTATGATCGTTTGATGGCCGTGCAGCAGCCGATCAGCTTGCGTTCGAATCAGGCACAAGTTGGTAAGATGCTCAAAATTTTGATTGAGGGTGAAGGTGAGATTGTGGCGAATGAAAATGAAGCGAACTCTGGAGCTCCGCAGCCGCTGTTGTTGGGGCGAAGCTATCGCGACGCGCCCGAAGTGGATGGCCTAGTGCTTGTTCCGGGGATAAGCGGTGTGCCAGCGGGCGAAATGATCGAGGTACACATTAACGGCGCAATGGAGTATGATCTGGTTGGCGAACCGTTGATCGCCGAGACGTTTCGCAGTGTGAAGGGATCCAAAATTTAGAGGGGCGTGATATATCGTGCCCAAGATTGATGTTTCGTTAATTATGTCGGGCACGATATATTATGTCCATATGGGTTTACATCATCGTTTTTCGAATCAATTAATACTCCACCAAATCTGACAGAATTAACAAATCTTCTACCGAAACCAGCTATTGCGCCGGGGTTGTCCCCGATTGCGTTGGGCCTGAACAAGCTGCGCCAACTGTTGCTGCATAGCGGCCAACGTACCCTCGACAGCCCGCAGCCGTCCCTCGAAAATTTCCTTGCGCGTCTCATCACGCCGCTGTTGTTCGGCCAGTGACCGTTCAATCTCCAGCATTCGGTCTCGCAATTTCCGATTCTCGTGCTTCAGGTTAAAGTTATCCTGTACAACCACCCCAATCGTCTCGCGCATAGAATCTTGAATATTTAAGACCGATTGCTGACTGTTTGCTACAGTGCTTAGTAAATCATTAACTTGGCGATTGACAATGCCACCACTATTTTTTTCCACACTGTTGTTGGTGCGAGATGTTTCATCAACTGGATAACTATTTCCATTGCGAGCGGCTGTACTCTGTGTGACTGTACTTTGCATAGGTGAACTTGCAGATGAAGTTACTGGATCGGGCTGATAATCTGGCACACGCTCGCGAAATGTTACATTGTTCTCTGGCGGAATGCGCGGCACCTCTTCGGTTGGAACAATTTCGATCTCGCTATATTCCTTGTCCGTTAACTTTATGCGTCGCTCCATCAACTGGCTGGCGATTTGATCATTTGTGTAACCCGAATCAGCTAAATTGCTAATAAAGAAAAGAGTAGAAATATCGTTAGGGCCAAACCGAGGATTGTATCCGCGCGTATACTCCGATAACGACGCGCGAAACATCTGCACCCACGTATTTAGCTGAGTTGGCTCAACCTGTAATAGCTTTACAATTTCATCTTTGGTAAATAATTGTATAGCTCCGGTTTTCTGAACGGTTGATTCTGTAGCCATGCTTGCGTCTATGTCAATGCTTGGCTCTAAGCCTGTAGCAGATTGACTTCCTATATCCTCTGTGGGTGCTGCGATTAATTCTGCTTCGGATCCATTTGGTGCAGGTGAATCCTGACGCTGCGATGGTTGCAAGGGCCGATAGCTTTTTCGATTAAATAAATTTGCCATAATATAATTTGGGGTTTCTCGTGGATATAGGCCATTTTAAAAAATACTAATTCTGTAAGGGCGTGATATATCGTGCCCAATATGGTTAACGGCATCATCAATCTTGGGCACGATATATCATGCCCTTACGAGCTCATTCATCAAATATTAGACATTCCCACCAAATCCGATAGAACCAGCAGAAAGCATGGCAAACTACTCTTCTTTATGCTCATCATCTACAACAGACCAACTCGTCGTGATTACATCTTCCTCATCGTTAAAGCCATTCTGGTTTGCCCGTTTTTGCTGTGGCGAACGATTTGACGTCATAAAATAGGTAGACAGCGCAATGCCTGCTACGAGCAAATCATCTAGTGGCATAAAGGGCAGCAGATCAATAGGTGAGATGAAATATACGAGTGCAAGTGGTAAGATATATTTTCGTAATCCGTTGAACATAATGATAAATTTCACATTTTTGGTAAATGCCGCTTAAAATTAGGGTAGAATATAGGCCATTCTAAAAAATGTAAGGCTCTTTGCTGCCTTATGAGGTAGCATCAGAAAGCAGCATTATCTCAGAGAGCCAAATAAAATAAAGAGCATGGCCGCAAGCTAAGCCAGAAAATTGCTGGAATTTGTATAATTATTTTTCTGGAGTAGCCCTTATTAACAGTATAGCGAAAATCTGTGCTGTTGACAACTATATTGAGTAGACCCGATGCTACTCTCCATCACCTACTAGCGCAACAGAATCGACCCTTATGCCTACTACGGCCCAAATGCTGGCAAGCTATCCAGATATATTGCTTCAAGTGGTTGCAGAACTGCGTGGAGCCTTTTTGGATGGTGTTGAAAATCGAGAGCAAGCGATTGATCTGCTTGCTGCCCAAGTAACTGAACCTATTTCTACGCAAATGGCCTTTCAAGAGGTTGCCGACTTTTCGCCCCAAGCAAAAGAGGCGATTGATCTATTGCTCAAAGAAAATGGCGAGATGATCGAGGCGCAATTTAGTCGCGATTATGGCAGCATTCGCCAAATGGGGCCAGCCAAGCTAGAGCGTGAAACCCCTTGGATTTCCCCCGAAAGCGTCTCGGAGCTTCTCTACTATTATGGCCTACTCGGGCGCGGCATCACTGGCTCTGGGCCAAACGCACACACCATTGTCTATTTGCCTAGTGACATAATTCCATGGCTGCCACAGCCCAAAGGTGACCATGCCGATTCTGGGTTGCCGATCCAGCCCATTCCACCGCCACACGCCTCGCGCACGCTTCTGGCAGATGATACCTTTTTAGAAGATATCGGTACGCTGCTTGGTTTTTTGCGGGTCGATACGTTGCGCATCAGTGGGCAGGGGCCGGATCCGGACGATATTGATCGGCTGGTGCCGCGCCTACAGTTTCCCTTTGTCGATTCGCATGACATGAATATGCGTCTGGCTTTGCTCTTGCATTTAGCCAAACGAATGGGTTGGCTCCATCGCGGTGCGGGCAATGTTGTCGAGCTAACGGGCGAGCGGGTAAGCGGCTTTCTCAACCGAACGCGGCCCGAGCAGCGCTATGCGTTATGGTCCTCGTGGCGAAACTCGCCCGAATGGAACGAGCTACGTCGCACGCCAGGGCTGGACTGTACCGATACAGGCAACTGGAGCAATACGCCTAAGCAGACGCGCGATGCAGTGTTAGATCTACTCTCAAAGTTACAGCCAAGTTTGTGGTATTCGCTGGATGATTTTCAGACCGTTGTCAAAGAGACAAGCCCAGATTTTCAACGCCCAAACGGCAACTACGATACTTGGTATATCCGCGACACCGAAACGCAGGAGTTTCTAAAAGGCTTCGAGCATTGGAACAATGTCGAGGGCGCGCTTTTACGCTTTATGATTAGTGGCCCACTGCATTGGCTTGGCGCTGTGGATCTGGCTGAGCCATCGGCGGGCGACGACATCCACTTTTCGTTAAGCCCGTGGGGCGCGCACTGGCTCGAACATGATGTCGCGCAGCCGGAGGAACAGCCACGCCGTCCGCTTGTAGTTGATGATGAGTTTAACATTCTGCTGGCGCTTGGTTCGCCTCTTTCAGAGCGCTATCGGGTAGAACGGTTTGCACTCTGGCAGGCGAGCTATCCACAATATATGTACAAAATTACCAACGAGAGTTTGACCAAGGCCGCGAGCGCTCAGATTAATGCGCATCAGGTGCTTGACTTTTTGAAGAAGCGGACGCGCCAAGTTCCGCAACATGTTGCTACTTTGTTGACAGATATGGGTAATGGTGATGGTACGCAATTGCCTTAATTAGTATTGGGCACATTAATTTCTTTACCAGCAAAGAAGTTGTGCATTCTGACATAGTTATATACATCCTATTTTGAACATCGTGCTGTTGACAGAACAATCGAAAAATTGTACTATAAATTAGACCTCGAATCTGAGCCTCTAGATTCATCTGTTTAGACACAAGCAAGCAAATACTAAAACAGCAGATAAATACGTACACCCCTTCGACGATAGCATTTTTAGAGACCGCCCAAAGCTGTGCAAGTGACGTTAAAGTACTGAATAGACTCAGTTATTTTACACATACCAGACAGTTTCCATTTTTATTGAAGTCTCTATTCCGCAATAACAATCGCAAAGCTGTTTTATCGATTCATTTACTAGCACCTACTCCGTTTTTTTGGCAATTCCGAGGGATATCTATCCCTCGATTATTTAGTTGCACAACCGCTACAACAGTATTTTAGTACCTTCTACTCACCATATTGAACAAGGAGATTTTAACGAATGAGTATATTTAGAAGAAACAAGCTAGCCCTACTTTTTGGCTTGTTGCTGGTTTCAGCCTTGGCACTGACTGCTTGCCCTGCTGCACCTGCTCCCACCACCGGTAGCGATACCGAAACAATGGAGAGCGAGGATGGCGACATGGACGATGAAAGTATGGCGGGCGGGATCGGTGACCGTGACCCCAATACGCTGATGATCCTTTACTGGCAGGCATCCTCTTTGCCTAGCGCCTATTTATCAGGTGGTACCAAGGACATTGATGCGGCGGCAATTACGCTAGAGCCACTTGCAAACTTGGATCCTGATGGCGTCTTGGTTCCAAAGCTGGCAACCGAAATTCCAACCGTCGAAAATGGTGGTATTGCTGAAGACCTGACTTCAATGACATGGAACCTAAAAGAAGGCGTCAAGTGGTCTGATGGCAGTGATTTTACTGCTGATGATGTAGTCTTTACCTACGAATACTGTTCCGATCCAGCAACTGGTTGTACTGCAAGCGAAGCATTCATTGGCGTTGAGTCTGTGGTTGCAGTTGATGAGTTGACTGTTCAGATTAACTTTGATGGCCCAGTACCATACCCATACAATGCTTTCACCACTGCTGAAACACCAATTATTAGCTCCGTTCAATTCGCTGGTTGTATTGGTGCTGCTGCACAGACCTGTAATGACCAAAATACAATGCCGCTTGGCACCGGCCCATATAAGGTTGTGGACTTTAAGGTCAATGACGTTGTCATTTATGAGCCAAATGAATTTTATCATGGTGGCGAGGTTGGATTTGAGCAAATCATCTTTAAGGGGGGTGGCGATGCGGTTGGCGCAGCTCGTGCCGTAATGGAAACGGGTGAAGCAGACTATGGTTGGAACCTTCAGGTAGAGCCAGAAATTTTGGCTGAGATGGAAGGCGATGATGCACTGGGAACGATTATGGCCTCATTTGCTGGGAATGTTGAACGTATTTTGATGAACCAAACTAACCCAGATCCAGAACTGGGCGACATGCGTGCAGAATATGACGACGGCAACAATCCACATCCATTCTTGGTTGACACCGTGATTCCACAGGCTATGTCTATGGCAATTGATAGAAACATTATTGCAAATGAGCTATATGGTTTTGCTGGCACAGCAACGTGTAACATTATCCCTGGACCCATTGCCGTTGCATCTACCGCAAATGATGATTGTTTGATGCAGGATATTGATGGCGCCAATGCATTGCTTGAAGATGCAGGCATTGTGGATAGCGATGGTGACGGTATCCGCGAGTACGAAGGGATGCCACTATCTGTGCGCTACCAAACATCCACCAACTCTGTGCGTCAGAAGACACAGGCACTGGTCAAACAGTGGTGGACCCAAATTGGTATCGACACCGAATTGCTCAACCATGATGCAGGCGTCTTCTTTGGCGGCGATCCAAACAGCCCCGACACCTACCAGAAATTCTTTACAGATGTTCAAATGTACACAACTGGTCCAGCTATTGATGCACAATTGCATCTCTCTCAATGGACCTGTGAACAGATGCCAAGCAAAGATAATGTTTGGGGGGGGAGCAACATTCATCGTGGCTGTAGCGAAGAATTTGACGCTATGTATGAGAAGCTTGTTGTAACACCCGCTGGCGAGGAGCGCAATGAGCTAATCAAAGCGATGAATGACATCATTGTGCAGAACTACTTCCTCGTTCCGCTCGTATACCGTGGTAGTGTTTCGGCAGCTTCCGATACGATTGATGGTATTCAAATGAACGGTGGTTGGGACTCTGAAATGTGGAATATCGGCGAGTGGACTCGTAAGTAATAAATTGCAGATCGTTGCGATGAATTAGTTGCGATGAACTAAAAGAAAGTACGACGAAGGGCAGGCCGCTAAGATGACCTGCCCTTCGTCATATTCCCCGCAATTATTCGCTTGATTACTTCTTTGAAATGCTCTGTGACTTCATCCTAACTAGCGAAAATGTGTGGGCTGGTGGCAACATCTACCGCAGCTGTAGCAAAAAATTCGATGTGCTGTATCAGGAGCTAACCTAGATGCCGCCAAGTGAGGAATGTGTTGAGTTGACGTTTGCAATGAATGATCTCCACGTACAGAACCATTTCCAGCTCCCGCTTGTCCACCGTGATACTGTTTCGGCTTATTCAAACATGCTTTACTGTTCACTGCTTACTACTTTACCGATACCTATATACTTACCCAGAAAAGTTCTGTACCACATCTTTAAAAGCCGAGATGGGACAAAATTTTTTTGGAGAGCTATACCTAGGATAAAAACGTGACCCAATATATTCTCCGTCGTCTTTTGACGATGATCCCAACTTTATTGCTGATTAGCTTTGTGCTCTTTGGCATTTTGGAGCTTGCACCTGGGGATCCAACTGGCGCACTGCCCGAAACGATCCGGCCCGAAGTTCGCCAACAGATCCGCGAAGCCATGGGGCTGGACGATCCATTTTTGTTCAAATATGGAAAATGGTTGCGTCAATTCTTTATCTGCGAACCAATCCTTTTGGTTGAACAGTCATGGGACACTAACTTTGCCTTTGACAATTCCTTTTGCAAAACTCGCTTAGCCTCTTGGTCCAGCCGAGGTGTTCCAGTTTTTGATATGATTTCCGAACGCTTCCCGCAGACAATGTGGGTGGTCGGTACAGCTTATCTATTAGCCATTTTGATTGCAGTGCCGCTTGGCGTTCTCTCTGCCGCCAAACAATATTCGTGGTTTGATCAAGTGGGCACTTTTTTCTCGATTGTTGGGTACTCGTTGCCCACATTTTTTACAGGTATTCTGCTCATCATTATCTTTAGCGTTAAATTGCCCGAATACCTTGACCTTGACCAGCCTATTTTCCCCTCTATTTACAATACAACGCTCAAAGTAACAGATTGGAACAGTTTCGTAAAACAGGTCCGGCAGATGGCCATGCCGGTTGCGGTTTTGGCACTCTTCCAAGCTGCGGCACTCGCTCGCTACACACGCTCCTCTATGTTAGACAATCTGCCGTTAGATTACGTGCGTACCGTTCGGGCAAAAGGCTTTAAAGAAAGTTACGTAATTCTTAGCCACGTGCTGCGCAACAGTTTGATTCCGGTTGTCACACTTATTGCGTTAGGTGTTCCAGCAATTTTTGGCGGGGCTATTATTACCGAGCAGATCTTTAAAGTGAATGGGCTAGGGCAACTGCTAATTTTGTCGATTCAGGTAAACGACATCCCAGTTGTGCAGACGTTGATCTTTACATTCGCCGTGCTGGTTGTCTTCTTCAACTTTATTACAGACATTGCGTATGGCTTTCTCGATCCACGCATTCGATACGAGTAAAGGCCACTCTCATTCACACTCTTCTAAATAGAGGCGTACCTCGCGGTCGCCCTTGATTCACAGGGTTATTCATATGGCAGTTCAAACAGCATCACCAGATGCGCTTAACTTAACAGACACCAAACGAGAAACGCGTACATTGTGGGGCGATACGTGGCTACGCTTTCGCCGTCACAAACTTGCAATGTTGGGCTCGGTTATCTTTTTGTTGCTCATTTTAGGCACAGCATTTGGGCCTTTTTTTTACACCGTAGATCCAAAATATGCGGATACAACCTTCGTCATTCTTAATGGTGCTGGTCCTTCAGAAGAGCACATTTTAGGCACTGACGATATTGGCCGCGACACGCTGGCGCGCAATATCCACGGTGGCCGCATCTCGCTTGCGGTGGGGATTGTAGCCATGCTTGTTTCCATTACGCTTGGCACAATGATAGGTCTACTTTCTGGCTTTTTCCCCGCGTTAGATAATCCGCTTATGCGTTTTACAGACATGATGCTAGCCATTCCACAAATCCCGCTGCTGTTGGTGATCAGTATGCTCTTCCGCGATACCATGCGCCGCACCTTTGGCGTGGAGCTAGGCACCTTTTTGCTCATTGTGCTCGTGATTGGTGTATTGGCGTGGATGCCAACTGCACGCGTTGTGCGCGGGGCCGTGCTCTCGGTAAAAGAGAAAGAGTTTGTCGAGGCGGCAACCAGCGTTGGATCAAAACGTGGGAAGATTATGGGTCGCCACATTCTGCCCAACGTACTCAGCCCGATTATTGTATCGGCAACACTGGGTGTGGCAACGGCTATTATTACCGAATCTGCGCTTTCATTTTTGGGGCTTGGCTTTCCACCCGACGTGCCAACTTGGGGAACGCTTGTGGTTGAGGGGCAAGGCTACTTAGATATTCAGCCGTGGCTGTCGGTCATTCCGGGTGTACTAATTTCGCTGGCTGTATTGTCGATCAACTTTATGGGCGATGGTCTGCGCGACGCACTTGATCCGCGAACGCGTAAATAGCGATTGTATTTCTACCACTGATTGCCGTATAATTAAATTATCCTCAAGAACGTACCCAAGGTCTTAGGGTGCGTTTTTGTTTAGGCGATTTTAAGCCACTCCAAAAAATAAAATGTACCGCATGGCTGCAAGCTACTCTAGAAAAACCTATAAAATCCGTATAGTTATTTTTTTGGATTAGCCTTATACCTACTTTATTTATACCGTACTCGCTCTTCTAAGTCAGTGCTTAATTTGTCTACCAATCAGCTCCAAAATCCAAACAATCATAAAAAGGAATGAATCCTATGACCCTTCGTCGTACCGTTCAAACGCTACTACTTGGCCTAACGCTGGCTTTGGCTGTGGCTTGTGCCGCACCCGCAGCAGAAGCGCCATCTGCTGCCGCACCAGCGGAAGAAGCCGAGACCATGGCCGAACCAGCCGAATTTGCACCAATGTCAGTCGCCGCCGAGAATTGTGATTACGGCGGTAAGATTTCGTCTATCGAGTCGCTAGATGAATTGACCGTTCAATTCAGCCTCTGTAAACCCGATCCAGCCTTTCTCGCCAAGGTTGCATTCATTCCCTTTGGCATTCAACCTGCGGAATACATTGAAGCCACCGGCGGCACGGGCGATCTGCTCGAAAAGCCGATTGGCACGGGCGCATACAGCGTCGAACAGTGGGATCGCGGCAATCAGATTACGTACAAACGTTTTGATGAGTACTGGGGCGACGCACCCGCTGCCGAAACCGCAGTCCTGCGCTGGAACCAAGAAGGTTCGGCCCGTCTACTTGAATTGCAAGCTGGCACCGTCGACGTAATCACAAATGTGAGCCCTGACGATTTTGAAACGGTAGCCGAAGACGAAAATCTACAGCTGCTACCAAGCGCTAGCCCAAATGTACTTTACTTGGCAATGACCAACACCTTCGAGCCATTTGACGACCCAATGGTGCGCAAAGCCGTGGCAATGGGTATCGACCGCCAACGCATCATCGACAACTTCTATCCTGAAGGGTCGATTGTTGCCAATCACTTCACCCCTTGTTCAATCCCCGGTGGTTGTGAAGGTGAGGAGTGGTACGATTTTGACGCCGATGCCGCCAAGGCTATGTTGGCCGACGCTGGCTACCCCGATGGCTTCGAAACGTCGATCTACTATCGCGACGTCTTCCGTGGCTATTTGCCCGAACCATCCTTGGTTGCTGTTGAATTTCAAACACAGCTTGCCGAAAACCTAGGTATTACGGCTGATGTAGTCGTTATGGAATCCGGTGAATTCATTGCCGAATCGACCGATGGCAATCTAGACGGCTTCTACCTGCTTGGCTGGGGTGCAGACTATCCACACGTGACCAACTTTCTCGATTTTCACTTTGGCTCGGGCAACCCACAATTTGGCGATACCTTCCCCGAGATCTACGAGCCGCTTGAAGAGGCTGCCCAAATAGCCAACGCAGCGGATGCCGCATCGCTTTACGAGCAAGCCAATAACGCAATCAAAGAGCTTGTGCCAATGGTGCCAATCGCACATGGTGCAGCCGCTAATGCCGCCCGTGCCGATGTCGCTGGTGCATACGTGCCACCATTTGGCGCAACGCGCTTTATGTTCCTCGATCCGGGTGGTCGTGACGTACTCGTCTTCATGCAGAACAGTGAGCCAATCAGCCTCTACTGTGCCGATGAAACTGATGGCGAATCGCTCTTCCCTTGTACGCAAGTAGTCGAAACCCTGCTGCGCTACAAGCAAGATTCGGGCGACACCGAACCCGCATTGGCAAACGGCTGTACGGGCAACGAAGACGCCACCGTTTGGATCTGTGATCTGCGCGAAGGCGTCACTTTCCACGATGGGTCCGCATTCGACGCCAACGACGTTGTCGCATCATGGGCAACCGGTATTGATGCTTCTAATCCAAATCATGTCGGTAACACTGGTGGGTTCGATTACTACTCCTACCTGTGGGACGGCTTGATGAACGCGGAACAAGAGTAACAAAATGAAGAGGTGACAAGGTGACAGGGTGACTGAGATATGCCGCTGGCTGAGCTTGTTCAAAAGAACAATGGTCGAGGCCAACGGCTCACCTCTTCACCCAGTCACCTCTTTATCTTTTCATTTTATTACCTAGTCAAAATATGCTTCAATACATTCTCCGACGTATCCTATACGCAATCCCCGTCCTGTTGGCCATACTCGTGGTGACCTTTGCCTTAGCGCGTATGATCCCGGGCGATCCATGTACCGCGATTTTAGGCGAAAAAGCGACTCAAGAAGCGTGCGAACGATTTAACCAACGCTTTGGCCTCGACAAGCCGATCACCACGCAGCTTGGGCTCTACATGCTCAACATAGCCAAAGGCGATCTCGGCGACTCGATCCGCTTTGGCCGCCCCATCACGCTCATGCTCTCCGAACGCCTGCCCATGACCATCGAACTTGGCCTTACCTCCATGTTTCTGGCTGTGATGATAGGCATACCGGCGGGTCTTCTTTCCGCACTCCGGCGTAACTCCCCCACGGATCTGATCACCATGATCGGAGCCAATATTGGCGTATCGATCCCCGTTTTTGTGCTTGGGCTACTCTTAATCTACTTCTTTTCCGTGCTCCTGCGCGACACAGCCTTTGCCCTGCCGCCATCGGGCAGGCTCTCTCCTGGCGTCTCGTCCAAACCATTTTACGACATGTGGGAATGGGGTGTAACCAAAGAATCAACTGGCTATCTCTTCCTAAAATTTCTGTCGGGCTTTTACATCTTCAACTCGATTATTACCCTCGACTTTAAGGTACTGGGCGATGCGCTCAAGCATCTGATCATGCCCGCCTTTGCCCTCAGCACCATCCCGCTGTCGATCATCGCCCGCATGACGCGATCCAGCTTATTAGAGGTGCTCGGCCAAGATTTTGTACGTACGGCCCATGCCAAAGGTATTCAACCGCGCATGGTCGTTGTGCGCCATGCGTTACGCAGCGCGCTCTTGCCCGTGGTCACAATTATCGGTTTGCAGTCTGGCGCAATTTTGGGCGGGGCCGTACTCACCGAGACCATCTTTGGGTTAGCGGGTGTTGGCCGCAGCCTCTTCGAAGCCATCACTTCGCGCGACTTTCCCGTCATTCAGGGCTTCACCATTGTAATCACTTTCATTTATGTCTTTGTGAATCTCCTAGTCGACGTATCCTACGCCTTTCTGGATCCGCGAATTCGATTGGAATAAATGACAAACCATACCGCTAATCAACCAACCCCGAAACGTATTCCGTATGGCATTGCCGACTATGGTCGAATGCGCCGCGAGAATGCCTATTATGTGGATAAGACACACTTTATCCCAGCGATTGAGGCTGCGCCCTTTTATCTCTTTTGCATCCGGCCACGCCGCTTTGGAAAGTCACTTTGGCTATCGGTTTTGCAGCACTATTATGATGTTAATCAGGCCGATAATTTTGACTTTCTCTTTGGCGATACCTACATCGGGCAGAACCCAACGCCTGATCGCAACAGTTATTTGATCCTCTTTTTAAATTTTGCAATGATTAACCCCGCCGTCGACAAGATTGAGGAATCATTTGAGGTTAATGGAAATAATGAGGTTGATGGCTTCTTGAGACGCTACAGTCAATTTTTCTCTGAGAGCGATATCGATCACGTGAAGAATGGGATAAATGTCGAAGATAAGCTTCAACGGATTTTTTATCATGCAACTGAAAAGCAGCTAAAAATTTATCTGATTATTGACGAGTATGATAATTTCACCAATACCATTTTAACGACTCATGGCAAACAAGCTTATCATGATTTAACGCATGGATCGGGCTTTTTTCGCTATTTCTTTAACCTGCTCAAAGGGGCTACGGGTGGTCAACTATCTGGCCTTTCACGACTTTTCATCACAGGTGTTTCCCCCATAACGATGGATGATGTGACCAGTGGCTTTAATATTGGATCCAACATTAGTCTGGATAGTCGTTTTAACGAGATGATTGGCTTTACCGAAGATGAAGTCTCATCGTTGCTCCGTTATTATCACGAGGCAGATTGGCTACGTCTGCCGATAACATCTACCTTAACGTTGATGCAGGAATGGTACAACGATTATCGTTTTGGGCAAGAGGCTGAGACGTCGATGTTTAATTCGGATATGGTGCTTTACTTCTTAAATGCGGCTCAAAAACGAGATAGTGTACCGCTTGAGCTAATCGACCAAAATATTCGTATTGACTACAATAAGCTAAGCCATTTACTGGCGGTTGATAAACGTTTAAACGGGAACTTTAGCCAACTGCAACAGATTATTGAAGATAGTGAGACTGCTGCGACAATTAATCCAAGTTTTCCTCTCGACCTGTTAACAGATCGTGACAACTTTATATCGCTTCTCTACTATTTTGGCCTGCTCTCCATGGATGGCGTTGTCGATGGGAGGCCGCGTTTAAAAATCCCTAACCGGACGGTGAAAGATTTGATGTATGGCTATCTGCGAAGCGGGTTTGCCGATACAGATGTCTTTAAGTTAGACGTGTGGAAGCTCTCTAAGCTGTTGACCGACATGGCCTATCGCGGTGATTGGCGACCATTTTTTGACTACCTAAGCGCCGAAATCCAAGAGCAGGCATCGGTGCGGGATCATCTGAATGGCGAAAAGGTGATTCAGGGCTTTCTGATTGCCTATCTAAATGTGACTCACAACTTTCTCACTTGGTCCGAGCGGGAGATGGGCGGTGGCTTTGTTGACCTGTATTTGGAACCATTTCTGGCCCGCTTTGATGGGATAAAATATGGCTATTTAATTGAGCTCGAATATATCTCCAATACCAAATTTAACCAGAAAGAGTTTGATAAATCGCTGGCAAAAGAGATAGCCGAAGCCGAAGGTCAATTGCAGCAATATGGAGCTGATTCGCGCATTCAAAAGGTGGCAAAACAGGTAACGTTGAAGAAGCTTGTTTTGGTCTACAAGGGCTGGCAATTGGTGTATGCTGCCGAGGTTGAATGAACGTAATATTATGTACAACCGAACTCGTTCTACGCTCTGCATGGAACGAGATTTTGGACGCTCCGCGTACTAAGGCGCAGAGCGCCAGTATAAGTTCCCACGCAGAGCGTGAGGAACCAGAAAGAGAACCAGAAAGTTAAGGAAAAACTCATGCGTCGTTCGGTGGTGATTGCGGTGCTTTGTGCCGCGCTGTCAATGTTGATTGGAGCAGGAATCCGCAGCAGCTTTGGGCTGTTTCAACTGCCGCTTGTCGAGCAGATGGGAACCGGTCGCGAGACGTTCAGCTTAGCAATGGCGATCAACAACATTATCTTTGGGCTGCCGCTGGCTGGTCTACTGGCGGATCGTTTTGGCCCACGTCGGGTGCTGATTGGCGGTGGTGCGGTCTATGCGATTGGGTTGATGCTGCTGGCAAATGTTGGCACACCAACTGGATTACACCTAACGCTGGGCTTGCTGATCGGCCTTGGATTGAGCGCCACAACCTACGTGGTTGTGATCGGCGCAGTGGGTCAACTTGTGCCGCCGGAGCAGCGCAGCCGCACCTTTGGTTTTGTCACCGCCATGGGATCGATGGGCATGTTGCTGATGCCGCTCGTAACTGGGTGGCTGCTGGCTGGCGTGGGTAAAGATACATCTCTGCGCCTTTTGGCCGTGCTTGCTGGGTCGGTGGTTCTGTTGGCCTTTGGTTTGCCGAGCCGTTTGGGCGACATTTCGCAAGCCGGGTTTATGGGCGAGGAAGAGCCATTTTTGAGAGTGCTGAAGCGAGCGGGCAGGCATGGTGGCTATCTGCTGCTGTGCCTTGGCTTTTTTGTTTGTGGCTTTCACGTGGCCTTTATCGGCGCACATTTGCCTGCCTTTTTAAGCGATGTTGGGTTTGGCACGCGTTTGCAAGGCACGGCCTTAGCATTAATTGGCGGCTTTAACATTGTTGGGTCGTATCTCTTTGGCTGGCTGGGTGACCACTACCGCAAAAAATATCTGCTCAGCTTTTTGTACTTTGCACGAACCGTGGTCTTTGGGCTCTTTTTCTTCTTGCCCATTACGCAAACGTCTGTCATTCTGTTTGCCGCGTCGATTGGCTTTTTGTGGCTGGCAACCGTACCCTTGACAAGCGGAACCGTGGCTCAGATCTTTGGCGCACGTTATTTGGCCACGCTCTACGGCATGGTTTTCTTTAGCCATCAAGTTGGCGCATTCTTAGGGGTGTGGTTGGGCGGCTACTTTTATGATGCGATTGGGAGCTATGCGCCGGTCTGGTATATGGCGATGGCGTTGGGCTTGCTTGCATCGGTGGTCCACCTACCTATTTCGGATGCCCCGCTGGCAAAGTTAACGCCAGAACTGAAACCGACGGCATGAGCAGGGCCGAATTCAGCTACTTGGACAATACCGAAAAGCTGGAACAGATTAAGATCGGGGAATAGGGATTCGGTATTGTTACCAATCCTCAATCTCAAAATTATATGAACAACGAGACAATTTTGGAACTAAAAAAAAATAGCGAATCGACAACGCAGGCGCGCATACCGTGGCGCATGAATCTGCGGCGAATTTTGCGCCAGCGGTCGGCGATGACGGGCATGATTATTCTGGCAGTGATCATCTTTGCCGCGATCTTTGCGACGGTGATTTCGCCTTATGAGCCAAACAAGGTGCTGATCGGCGCGCCGGGGCATGAGGATGTGCGCAAGCGGGCCAAACCCTGTATCCATCTGCTGGGGTGCGAGCGGGAAGAGCCGCAGCACATTATGGGGCTGGACGGCAATGTGCGCGATGTGTTCAGCCGCGTGCTGCACGGATCGCGCGTGTCGCTGGCGGTGGGCTTTATTGTGGTGACGGTTGCCATGTTGACCGGCACGCTGCTGGGCGCGCTGGCTGGCTTTTTGGGCGGCTGGGTAGATAATGTGATCATGCGCATTATGGATGTGCTGCTGGCTTTTCCGTCGCTGCTGCTGGCGATTGCGATTACGTTTGTACTGACGCCGGGGTTATTTAACGCGATGCTGGCGATTGCGATTGTGAATATCCCCGCCTATGCGCGAGTGGTCCGTTCGACGGTGCTGGCCGCGCGCGAGATGGATTATGTAGAGGCCGCGCGGGCGGTTGGATCCACCAATGGACGCATTCTGATGCGGCAGATTTTGCCCAACGTGATCTCGCCACTGATTGTGTTGGGCACGCTCGGCATCGGGTCGGCGATTGTGGATGCGGCTGCGCTCTCGTTTTTGGGGCTGGGCGCACAGCCACCAACGCCCGAATGGGGCGCAATGTTGGGGGGCGAGTTCAATCAACTTTTTAGCGCACCCCATTTGGTGCTCTTCCCTGGCGCGGCGATTATGTTGACGGTGCTGGCGTTTAATTTGCTCGGCGATGGTTTGCGCGATGTGTTGGATCCAAGGTTGAATAATAGTTAGGATTAGAGGTTATGGCTTTAACAATTAGTACACTGGAAGAGGCTTTTTTATTTGTAGGTGAGGGGTATAAGGGCAAGAGTTTTGCCTTTATCAGTTGAGAAGGTGGCGATTGTTATTTTTTTCGAACGTTATTGATATGGAGGATCAAGAGTTGCCTGATGGCTACGAAACGCGGGCTGATTTTGATGCTGATGACCATTTTGTTTCGATGCCACACAAGAGTGACCTAGATTTGGGGAAGCGGCTAAATTACGATTTTGCGCGCGAGTTTATGCCGGAAGAAGAAGATGCTGTTTACGCAATTTTTTGGAATAAGGGTGCATAAAGCGCTACCGTAGCTTGCTTGAAGCGAAAGATCTGCGTGATGAATGGTACAAATTTGAACGCTAACAAAATCTTGCCGTCTTACGGAAGTGGAGTGCTGATAACGGGATCGAGTTGGTCGACTAGCGTTTAGAGACTCCGTCATCTGAGTTTCTAGCAAATTGAGAGATGATGATAAGCGGATTAGCAACGACTAAAATTCCATACTTCCCAGAACCGCCCACGCTTACGGACGATGCTGTCGCTGAGATCACGCAGATTGTCTTTGATGAAGTGCCAGCCGTAAAGCAATGCGATGTGCTCTTTATTTTTGGCGGCTCGCATCCAGAATTGTGGATTCATGGGGCGGAAGCCTTTCATGCTGGTCTAAGCGAAGAGGTGATTGTAACCGGAGGCCATAAACCCACCACGCTTGGTCATCATACGTGGACACATGGTGTTCGTTCGGAAGCATTTGTGATACGAGATGAGTTGGTATCGCTAGGTGTTCCGCACGAGCAGATTCATGTGGAGAGCAATTCGACGAACACGTTGGAAAATGTGCTGTTTGCCAGAAACGTTTATGATTTTGGTCAGCTTAAAAGCATTCTCGCTGTCTGCAAAAGTTATGGTGCTGGTCGTCAATGTCGCACACTTCGACATCACATCCGCAAGCAGATTCAGGTTTTGCCCTATCCGTTTGATACAAATGTGGGACGCAAAGGGCCAACTGTCACGCGCGAGAATTGGACGGATATGGAAGCAAGTCGTGGGTATATTTTTGGCCAATTTTTGAAGATTCTAAAATATGGCGAATTTGATCATCTGGACCCCGTTGAGGAGTTGTCTGATGCGTTGGGCGAGGTCGTACAAAGTTGGTTGGCAACAGTCGAATAGATGTGGAATGACGGATATGCTTCTGGCCGCATTAGTTGGTATGCCATTTAGGTTCGACAGAAACCAAAATTACAATACGAATTCTTCTTCGCGTACCTTCGCGCCTTCGCATCTTAGCAGTAGAATCTATATCTGGAGCATAAAATGACCCCTCTAAAAATCACCGACATCAAACTCACCCCCCTTAAAACAATCGAAATCGTAGGCGATATCGAACCAGCATGGGATGTGGGCGGCAAGATGACCATCACCCGCGGCGGTGGCTCGATCATCGAGATCCACACGAACGAAGGAATCACCGGTATCGGACCGGGCATCGACCCCAGCATTTTGGATGCGGTGAAAGCACAACTGGTGGGAGAGAATCCATTCTCGGTTGAGCAGCACGCCGCACGAATGCGCTACCACGTACGCGGCGCACGTCACTACCAAGGCCCACCCTGTGTCGACATAGCACTGTGGGATCTAATCGGCAAAGCGTGCGGTCAGCCCCTGTACAAATTGTGGGGCGGCAACCGCGACAAAGTGCCCGCATACGCCAGCATGGTCCGCTTGTCCACGCCAGCAGAGCGTGCCGACACCGTCGCGCAACTTGTGGATCAAGGTTGGCAAGCCACCAAATTGCGGATCCACCACGAAACCATGGCCGAAGATATCGCCACCGTCGAAGCTGTGCGTGCGGCAGTCGGCGACAAGATCGAAATCATGATCGATGCCAACCAAGCGCAATCGAGTGCCAACTGGCAGCCGGGCGTGATCTGGACCTATCGCCGCGCGCTAGAGACCGCCCGCGAGCTAGATCGACTGGGCTGCTACTGGCTCGAAGAACCACTGCCGCGCTACGCCTTCCATGATTTGGCGCGGCTCAACGCCGAAGTTGCTATGCCCATCGCCGGTGGCGAGAACAACCCCGGCCTGCATGAATTTGTGCAGATGCTCGAACAAAACGTCTACGACATCTTGCAACCCGAAGGAATGGTCATGACTGGGCCGACCGGTCTACGCAAGATTGGCACATTGGCCGAAGCCTTTGGCAAAAAAATTGCACCCCATCACGGCGGTCGCGGTCTTGGCACCGTGGCGCACCTGCACCTGACTGCATCGTGGGCACATTCGCCCTATCTCGAACTGCTGCACGATCCACCGATTGGCGATTACGGCCACGGATTCGCCATGCTCGAAAATCCGCTGGTTGTGGATAGCGCAGGTTTTGTGGCCGTTCCGCAAGGACCGGGCTTGGGCGTAACCATTAACCCGGATTTGATAGAATAAGTGTTTAGTATCTCAATTGCCTTATCGAGCGCGCCGCCTGCCTATGGGGTGGCTGGCTGACCGCACCGTAGCTTTCGCCTGTGCAGGCACGATCCGGTCTTGCAACCTATCTAGCGCGCTGCAATGTAGACGATAATCCTGAGCCCACAGGCGTTGTTGCCTCTAGGCCGCAAGATTGGACGAGGTCATTCGGGACCATCAATCCTCTTATCAACTTAAATTCACCAAAGAGTAATATTACCTACTTGCCAATATATCTGCTCTCTGGCATAATACACATACAACACCAATACAATCCCACTAAAACAACTCTAATTAATCACCATAACTCCTAATATTTTGGACAAAGCTGGCTACATGTATGCTATGTTTATGATATTTAGAGTTACCAATCACTACCTTCATAGCGAAGAGACCTTCTATCTATACAGCATAGCAACATTATATAGCGTTTTTCGAAGCAGATCGGTATAAATGCTATATCATAGCGCTTCTTATAGATTCTCTTCTAAATTAGGTGGCAAAAAGGTAAATCATCATGTGGATACTAATTACTGTTCTGCTTGGACTTTCGACCATTTCCACGCTTATCATTCTTAGTGCGCTACTTTTAACCTCTTCCTCTATATCCAACAATGCAGAGCCAAATACAGCCTACGCCGGGACAGAATCCTTAAGCCCCGCGCCAGTCTATATTGAATAAGATTAATCAGAAAACCAACTTATACGGATTTCAGTGACTTTCCGAAACAGCTGGCAGCCATACTGTATATTCTATATTTTTTGGAATAGCATACTTAACGGCATACGCGTGTTCCTCCGAGAGCAGGAATACAATGGTGGTTGTTTCTTTATAATGACCGTAGAATAGCCTGAAAAACTATTGGTTTACGTGTGCCGGGCTCTACTAGCGCTAACTTTTAATCAAATTTAATTTTCGGAAAGCGTGCTTGATCAAAGTAGCATAGCTTTTTAGGTCCTAACATACTGATTTCGTAATGAATCCCTTCGCTCTCTGCGCGCAAATCAGCAAGTTGAATCCCTTGACACGTTGACGGCAAAGCGCGTAATTTTGGAAGTCCCCGTCGAAAAAGCTTAACAGCACCTGCCCAGTTATTTCGTTCAATTTGTAATAGCGCCACTCCGACCTGTAAAATTCCTTGATATAAATCACGAATCGGTCTTGACTCGGCTAGCCATGCTGCTTCGAGCAATTCATGCTGTTCAAAATATTCCCCACGATTAAATTCTTCTAAACCCCTGCGCGCATCAGCAGGTAGCGCATCATCCCAACCATCTAAGTATTGGATCGGCGGATGGATTTGTTTGTCTGCAATCGTAGCCAGCTCTGACCAAAATTGTTCTAGCAAAAAGGCAAAATCGGCTCCAGCCCCTTTTGCGCGCGATAGATCCACCTTGCTTTGACCGAATGCAACAAGCGTAATGGAGCGGGTGCGAGGAAGCAACTTGCAGCGCTCTATTAACTCCACCCAGCTAGAAGCCTCTTGCAGGCCCCCCGGCTTCGATTCATCTAAAATGAAATTGAGTGGCTTCTGAGCCGCTTTATCTTGTTGAAAAGCAAGATCGATCAAAAGTAAAGCCGGATAGTAACCATCAATTGCGCGAAAAAAGTCAGAGCTATTCGATGCCACAATCGAGCGCCCGCCGCAGCCAAGCACAATCGAATGTGCTTTCTCGCGCGTCGCAGGATCGGTGGTCAACGTGAGGACAGCAGGTTTGAATTCCATATGATCGGTTAGTTGAGATGCAGTCATATTGACTATCTTATCATATACTTATCGAGAAAGAGCTTTGCATCCCCGCAATAATATGAATAAATGGAAATCATGGGCAAAAAAAAGATAGAGCCAAATGTTAATGCAGTAACATTTGATGAACTCGAAAAGACAAATTTGAGTTATGAAGAGGCAGCAAACCGATTAGAAGAAACGCTACAATCTCTTGAATCGGGTGAACGCTCGTTAGAAGAGTCATTAGTGCTCTACGAAGAAGGGTCAATCCTCGCAACCTACTGCGCAAAAAAGTTAGACGAGGCAGAGTTGCGCGTGCGCAAATGGCAACCAGATGATGAGCCAACAGAGTTTGACGACTGGGCAGATATAGCGAACTAGTGAATTTTCTCAAGAAACATAACAGTATAGCTCTCCAGAAAAGTTCTCCCCTCTCTCAAAATGCAGAGAGGGAATACGAAAGTTTTTTAGACAAGTATAGATGGAGCACTTATCTTTTAGCCCTCTGTATCATTGTCGAATTTATCTTTTTCATACTTTTTCGTAAAGTAAATTTAGATGAAGGCTGGTATCTGTGGGCGAGCAAACTCGTTTATGATGGTCAGCAGCTTTATCAAGATTTCGCCTACACGCAAACCCCATTGCTGCCGTTTGTATACGGCATTTTTCAGCAAATCTTTGGTCAAGGGCTTTACCAAGGACGCATTCTTAGTGCGCTATTCGGGGCATCAAGCGGCGCAATCGGTGCATGGATTGTTTGCCGTCACGTGCAGCGCTTATGGCCCAACCGAAATGGGGTCGCCAACGGAGCCGCTTTTTTCTCTGTCGCCCTCTTTTTAACTAGTTTTTACACAATCTGCTATTTTGTTTATACCGCAACCTACAGCCTAGCCGCGTTTTTACTCGTTTGTGCAGTTGGCGTAATTTATCTTTTCCCACCACAAAATAATAAACGGCAAACTAGCGAACCGCGTGACTTGTTTGAAGAAATGGCGCGATACATATTGGCAACGGTCTTTATTAGTTGCGCTATCGCCACTCGCATGTCTGTTGTAGGCGCATTGCCTGCGTTGGGGCTCTATCTAATAGCCACAAATCGCCCGCAGAGTCGTCTTGGTGCGCTTCGTGCGATAGCGACTATCGGTATAACGGGCATCATTGCAGCCGCCATTTTGCTTGGCCCATTTTGGCTTCGCTCTGGCGAGCTGATGCTCTACGATATATTTGGCTTCCACACAGATCGGATCCCAAGCATCACGCGCCAATGGTATCGGCAGCTCACTACGCTGCGTCGTAGCGCATGGATCTACGCGGTGCCGTTTGCGTTAATGCTGCTATCCATGCTGGCTGGCATCGCGGAGCGTGGTTCACGTCAGGGCAAGCTGGCACACCAACGCCCCACCGATTGGCGCGCTTGGGCCAGCCGCAATGGCTTCGAACTAGCGCTGGTGGGCATGATTCTTGGTCCGTTAACATTGCATTTGGTGCCGCGCACAACCGATGTATATTACAACACGCTACAGTTTCCCCTACTTTGTATTTTAGCCAGTTTGCTCCTTGCGCGTGGGGTCGTTTACGTGGCAGAGAAGTGGCCTAAGCAACAGTGGCTCTACGCAAAAGGGCTGCCTACTGTAATCATCGCATCATTACTACTCAACGGAACGATCCATCTTGCAGCCGTCCATCGATTTGATCTGGTTTCTTTGGATAAAAGAACCTTTCTGCCAATTAATCAAGTTGAAATTGTTAAAGAAGCGGCTGACTTTTTACGCAACATTGACAAAGAAACAAACCAACTGTTAACGCTTAATACACATCTAGCGCTCGAAACAGAGATGAGAGTGCCTCACGGCTACGAAATGTCTATCTTTTCGTATCGACCCGACTGGACTACTGAAGAGGCAGAGCGTTATCACGTTGTCAACAACGAGATGTTCATCGCTGATCTTGCTGCCGGTGCAGACGCCGTTGCAATCACCGATTTTGATGCCGAGCGCTTTTATGGCAAACGCCAGCAAATTTTTGATACGCTGACTCAAAGATATCGCCATGCCAAAACGGTTGCCAACTTTGATCCACAACACAAGAACCTGAACATTTACCTGCCGCCACAATTTGGCGAGCCATTGCCACAATATCAACTTTTAGCGGAATTTTATGATGGTGTGCGGTTGCTGGGATATGATTTAGCTCAATCACACTATCGAGCTGGAGAGACTGTTGATATTGCGCTCTATTGGCAGGCACTTGCGCCGGTTAATCAACCCTATACGGTCTTCGTGCAGGTGATCAATCCCGTGGGCGAATTGGTTGTCGGATGGGACAATCCACCCTGTCAACGCACATGCCCAACCCAATCTTGGCAACAGGACGAGATTTTACGCGATGAATATCGAATTGATCTGCCAAATGAGCTTGAGCCAGGAATATATCTCGTGCAGATCGGGCTTTACCAGTCCGGCACGGCTGCCCCGCTGCAACTGCAAACGCTCTCGCCCCCAGCAGGTCCGCAGCGAAGCGACAAGAATTTGATTGGAACATTCATTGATGGGCGGCTTCAATTGACGCAGATTAATATCCGGTGATGCGCAAATCACGTACCGTGAGGTGTGAGGGAGTCAACTTCTCATACAGAAAAATCAATGTTCATGAACCGGAAGGGGTATTCTTTGATGCGGCTTTATTTTAAAAGAAACGGCATAAGAGAACGCCTCCTGTGCGTATAATTATTTTTTAAATTGGACTATCGCAAACGGATCACGGTTCGAGCTCAAATAAAGCAGATAATAATTTTTATCATAACTTTCATATAAATTCTTGTAGTAGCACTGCGGCTATGGTATTATTGCTCACTGGTTTAAAAAGAAACGAGCTAATTCTGGGGCTCTATTAAGAACACTACTGCGACTCATAGAGAAGTATTTGAAGGAGAAACAATGCGACGGATTGTCTTGATTAGGCCTAAACGTGATGGACGTATATTTGGGAAAGCACCTGGGTCCCCGTATACGTTGATGCGTTTGGCCTCGCTTGTGCCAGACGAAATCCCAGTGGAAATTTGGGACGACAATCTAGATCAAATGGACTTAGACTCTCTCGGCGAAGGCGACTTAGTTGGCATCACAATGATGACCGTAACAGTCGAACGCGCCGAGTGGATTGCGCGTGCCGCCATGAAGGCAGGCGCAGGCGTTGTTGTTGGCGGTGTTCACGCAACGCTGATGCCCGAACATTCGCAAACCTTTTCGCACAGCATTATGGTTGGCGAAGGCTACTTTACTTGGCAGCAATTAATTAAGGATTTCGCTGCTGATGGTATCTCTGGAATGAAGCCAATTTACGAGGATGAAACGTGGGCCAACTTAGATGGAATTGCCCGCATTAGCGATCGCGTCATCGAAATGGTCAACGAGAATGAACAATATTGGTCTCCCTATCTGGAAATCACCCGTGGATGCCCGCGTAACTGCTCTTTCTGCACGGCGATTCGCGTTAGCGGTCGCAAAATGCGGCTGCGCCCAATTGACGAAGTTGTAGACGAAATCGAGCGTCGCGGTATTAAGCGCTTCTTCTTAACAGATGACAACTTTGGCCTCAACTTCACGACCGATCCGGACTACTGCTCCAACCTATTTGATGCGCTAAGCAAGTTGGATCTACATGGTTGGACGTGCCAATCTGAAATGAGCGTTGCCAAACATCCCGAATTGCTGAAACACAGCATTGCCGCACATTTAGACAAGCACTTCATCGGCTTCGAAAGTGTCAATCCAGACAATCGTGCCGAACTCGGGGGCAAGTCCAAAGGACAAAGCCTCGGCGCGAAAGACGCGATTAAAATTATTCGTGATACGGGCGTTGGCGTGGTGGGTCTCTTTGTTATGGGCTTTGATGAAGATACCCCTAAAACATTTCAGCACATGTGGGACTTTATCCGCACAACGGAGTTAGACAGTATTAGCATTACGATGTTGACACCCTATCCGGGTACGCCATTCCGCGATGTAGTGGAAAGCGAAGGACGCCTGCTTGATTCCCCGTGGAGCCATTACGATACTGCACATGTAACTTTTATCCCCAAAAATTTTACAGTAGAGGAACTGCGCAACTCGTACGATTGGCTTTGCCGTAAAACCTATAGCCCGACACAGATAGCGCTACGTGGTCTGCGCTCTTTCCGCCGCTATCCGGTTAGCATGGCTAGCAAAAAATTATTTGGTAGCTTTAGTACGGACTATGGTTATCGCCGCACATATGCCTATCGCAATGTACTATAATGATACTAGTAAATAATGTAACCGTTCAGTCCCTTCGCCGATTGAGTGAGTCAGGGCTTTATCTGACCTGTATCGAAACCAAGGGGCGCTGAACGGTTACTAAATAATACTTAACTGTCTTTGCATCTAACTATGTTGATGGGCGCAGAGCAAATGTAGAAAATTGCAGAGCCACAAGAAACAGTCTAATAATGCGTAAGGTGCTGGCTTTTTTCTGCGTTTTACGCATTATTTTTTGGTTTGATTCTTATGCTAAATAATTTAAAGGTAGCGCTGGTTCATGACTGGCTGAATCAGATTGGTGGTGCCGAAAATGTGCTGGAAGAATTAGTCGATCTCTTTCCAGGCGCGCCGGTTTATACAAGTATGTATGCCCCAGAGAAGATGCCTACACGGTATCGTAGTTGGGATATTCGCACCAGTTTTATGCAAAAGCTGCCGGGCATTTTGAATCACCATCAACCCTATATGCCCCTCTATCCATTGGCCTTTCAGCGCATGATGCTAACAGATTACGATTTGGTATTGAGCAATAAAAGCGGTTTCTGCCATGGCGTGGTAACGAAAAAGGCAGACGCAAATGCGGTAACAGCGGGAAAAAATCTGTTAGGTAAAAACGCTGGCGCAAGCAATTCTGTTATAAGTAGTGGTATTTCAAATAATAGTGTCGCAAATGGTTCTTTTCGACCCGATGCTACTGTAGACAACTCATCTAACATCTACTCTCCCAGCACCCATTCAGCCAATAGTTACATAGCGCCACCCCTAAACCGGAAAACGGTGCATGTTTGTTACTGTTTGACGCCAACTCGCTTTTTGTGGCTTTACAAACAATATAGCGAGCGTGAGCAGATTGGCAGCATTATGGATATTTTGTTGCAGCCGCTGCTATCTCTGCTGCGGCGCTGGGATAAGCGCGCCGCGCGACAGGTCGATCACTTTATTGCAATTAGCACCGAAATTCAAAAGCGGATCAAGGATATTTATGGTCGAGACAGCGTTGTTATCCATCCACCAGTTGATACAGATTATTTTGTGCCAGCAGAAGATAATAAAATAGGCGATTATTTTTTGAGTATCGGGCGCTTAATTCCGTATAAGCGAGTTGATTTAACTGTAGATGCATTCGCTCAGTTACCTGATCAGAAGCTGATTGTGGTAGGAGTTGGACGCGACTACGAAGCGCTATCGCAACGGGCTACGCCAAATGTTACCTTTTTGGGGCGTCAATCGCGCGACAATATTCGGGAACTTTTACAGTACTGTCGAGCGTTTATATTTCCTGGCCTAGAAGATTTTGGCATTGCGCCTGTCGAAGCATTAAGTACGGGTCGCCCTGTTATTGCATATAAAGGTGGTGGCGCTTTAGACACTATCGAACCGGGCGTAACTGGCGAGTTTTTTACCGAGGCCACAGTAGATAGCCTTGTGCAAACTGTGCAAGACTTTGATGCCGCCGCCTACAATCCCATTTGCTGTCGGATGCAGGCTGAAAAATTTAGCACCGCGAGTTTCCGTCACAAACTAATTTCTTATCTCGAAGAGGTTGTCGCAAGCGATGCTCTGACGGGTAATACTTTTACAGGTGCTACTCATGCACTATCTAAGTGCGCCAAAGAAGCTGAGCGCCATGAAAAATCTGCTCGACAAAAGTACGAAGAATGCATCGTATCAGATCTATAATATTTGGCACATATGGATATACTTGAATTACAAAAACTCTTACGCCATCGCTGGTGGATTCCGGTTAGTTTAGCGATACTTGTTGGATTCTTGTCCCTTGGACAATTGTTGCTTGGGCCAGGTCGTGGCTATACAGTCGAGATCCGCATGTTGATTGGCGTTCACCCAATTGATGTGGCCGACGAATCGCTCTATGATCCGCGCTATTATGCATGGTTGGTGAGCGAGTATTTGGTTGACGACTTCTCCGAAGTAGTGGCTAGTGGACTCTTTGCCGAAAATGTTGTCGCCCGAATGCTTAGCGACTTTAATATTGAGCTAGAGCCAGATGCAATACAAGGAAATGCGGACACTGGACGTACACATCGAATTTTGGATATTGAATACGAGTGGCCAGATGAAGAGGAAGCGCTTGCTATTGGCAATTCGGTTGTCGCCGAGATTACAGAAAACGCAGACAAATACTTCAGGCAGCTCGCAACGGTGCGGACCGAAATAACAGTGATAGAAGGACCGCTAGTCGAACCAACGAGCTTAACGCTTTTCCAACGACTCGACCTACCGTTGCGCATCTTTCTCAGTCTTTTTGCAGGGCTTACCATTATTCTGCTGCTCGACTATTTAGATTCTTCTGTTCGTAATCGAAAAGAGTTAGAAGCGATGGGCTTTCCCGTTTTGGCCGAAATCCCCAAACAGGAGTTACCTATATCATGACAATCCAAGAATATATTCGAATCCTACGCAAACGCGGCTGGATCATTCTGCTCTCGGCGCTGCTTGCCGCAATTGCAGCCTATGCCATTAGCGCCATCCAAGAAGATGTGTATCGTGCAAGCGCACACGTGAGCACCGTTCCCGCCCGACCAGATTGGGGGTTGGGCAACACGGCCAAAGATCTCATGCGTAACTTTGCGCTTAACATCCGAACGCCAGAAAATGCTGGCGAGGCAATTGCACGCGCCCAGCTTGATATGAACCCGTACGAATTTTTGGGCAATATCGAAGTGGCAGACGACGCTAGTACTTTCACCATCGAATTTCAAGCCAAGGCTGGCGACCAAGCAACGGCGCGCAATATGGCTCTGTCGCTAGCTGACCTCTTTGTAGAAGAACGCACCCAATATTACGCACAGCAAGACAAAGATAATCGGATCGAGGTGAAGCTGCGCACGCGCGAACTACCAGCGCCGAAAATACAGCCGAATCCACGAGTGAACGCACTCGCGGGCAGCGTGCTTGGGCTGCTCTTTGGGATTGCGCTCGTGCTCTTTCTAACATGGCTCGAAGCCGATCTGCTGCGCACGCCATCAGCCGTCGAACGCACGCTCGACATGCCCGTACTTGGCGCTATCCCGCGGGTAAACGAACAAAGGCTCCCCATGCGGGTACCAACGCCCGCTCCCCGGGTGAGTGCAACCGAAGCGGCGTAAACAATGACCTCTCGGCTCATTTCGGGGGAGCGAACTGTTCCCCTGAATCTTCCCACAATAACTCTACTATTAAGTATTGTGGCCTATGCGCTCTATTTTTCTGCATTAACCATTCTTCGTTTTGATGCTTTTGAGGCGCGTGCGCTTGACTTGGGCAATTTCGACCAAGCAATCTGGAACACGGCGCACGGGCGCTGGTTTCACCTCACCAATCAAGAAGGAGTGGTTAATCGGCTCAGCCTCCACGTCGAGCCGATTTTGATCCCTATCTCTCTGCTGTATCACATTTATAGCAGCCCTAAAACGCTCTTTGTGCTACAATCGACCGTGGTTGCCCTCGGCGCGATCCCGGTCTTCGCGCTGGCCAAATCTTGCTTGCAAAACCGCTGGCTGGCGCTGATCTTCGCCCTTTCGTTCCTGCTTAACCCATCCATCCAAGCCGCAAACTGGCTCGAATTTCACGCAGTCACGTTGGCCCCCACATTTTTGCTGGCGGCCTTCTATTTTCTGCACACTCGGCAGGTGGGCTGGTTCACATTTTTCGCCATCCTCGCAGCAAGCTGCAAAGAGGAAATCGGTCTATTGATTTTCATGATCGGTCTTTATGCCTTTCTGATTTTGCAGCGGCGGCGCTGGGGCTTCTGGACGATGATTGGCGCATTTGCGTGGTCGCTTATTGCCGTTTTTGGCATCCAAAATTTGTTTGCAACCGGCAACATTCACTGGGGGCGCTACGGCTACCTTGGCGAATCGCCCGTGCAAATGGTGCGCACGCTGCTCACTCGACCAGCGGCTGTGCTGCAGCAGCTTCAATCGGCCCAGGCATTGCAATATGGGATAAAAATGATGATTCCTGTCGGCATGTTGGGGCTGTTGGCTCCAGAGCTGCTGCTGCTCGCTCTGCCGTCGCTGGGGATCAATCTGCTGGCCGATTTTTCCCCCATGCATCAGGTGGACCGCCTGATCTATGCGGTGCCTATTGTGCCATTTGTCACCATTGCGGGGATCAAAGGGGCTGAGCGGATTCTCTCGTTTGCCCAAAATAGTGCGTTCGCCAGACATCTGCCTCCACTGATTGCTGGCTTGGTGATCCTTTGCTCGTTGGGCAATCAATATGCATATGGCTACTTGCCGGGTGCGGGCAACTTTTTGCCGCTGACGGTGACCGACCATCATCGCAATGCGGCCGCTATCATTGCCCAAATCGAGCCGGACGCAAAAGTCTCGGCGCAGGATCGGCTCAACCCGCACGTAAGTCAGCGCGAAACAGTCTACATCTTCCCGCGTGTGGATGATGCCGACACTATTTTTCTCGACGTCGCAGGATCGGCGTGGCCGCAGCACCCTAATGACTTGAAGCGTTCTGTGACCGAATTGCTGGATAAGGGGTTTGGTGTCTCTGCCGCGGCGGATGGCTACCTATTGCTAAAAGAGGGGCATCCTAATCAAACATTGCCAGCCGATTTCTACACCGCTTGGCAGGGTCTTGTGCCCGTGCCCGAGCGTGCTCCGCTCGGCTTGATTGAGTTTGATGAGACATTTCGGTTGATCGACTGGCAGGTGGAGACCGATCGATATGGCGAATTAGTCGTCACGCTGGATTGGCAATTGCTGCAACCAACCGAGCGCGATATCGGCTTTTACATTATCTACGTTGATCGGGATTGGAGCGAGTTGCACAGCACACAATTCTACCCGCCAACCGCCGAATTGTGGTATCCTACTTCTTTGTGGAATGTAGCATCCAATGATGGCGGCGGGAACAATGCGCAAAGTGATTTCGTTGAAACGCAGGTAGTTCAAACATTACCGTGGACGCTGGCCGAAGATCAATTTACGCTGCTGCTCGGCCTGTATGACAAGGGCGAGAATGCTGATGCGGATTGGCAATCGGCTGATCGGCTGCCTATTACACAGGTAGCTTGGTGGTTGCCCATTTTTGAGAGTGGAACACTGGTTCGGCTGGGCGGGTATGAGCGTGAGTCAGTTGGTTCTACCCGCTCTGTCCCATCTTGGTTTCATAAGATGTGGTACGGAGCTTCTAAAGATAATGAGTGCCGCTCTGTCCCATCTTGGTTTCATACGATGTGGTACGGAGCTTCTAAAGATAATGAGTGGCAAAATGTACCGCTAGTACATCAACCCCCCGCATCGACAACAGATGCGCGCTTTGGCGAGTATATTGCGCTAGATGGAGTTTCCATCCCAGAAACATCCTATGTGGCTGGCGATGCGGTAAACTTTACACTCCATTGGCAACGTCTACCCAGCACGCCCGCTAAGCCGATTCCGTTCGATTACACGCTCTTCGTTCATTTAGTCGACATCAATGAGGGCGATGGTGCAGGGCGTACCGTTGCGCAGATCGACACGCAACCGCATGATGCGATTGGTCGTTTGCCCACGTCGGCTTGGATCGTGGACAGGCCCATTGTAGATAAACAGCTTCTATCGTTGCCCACGGATCTGCCAGCCGGTCGCTATCAACTAATTGTTGGTCTATACGACTGGCGTGACGGATCGCGATTGCCCGTTTCGGGTGCAGATGGTCTGCCCGGTGATGCGGTAGAAGTTGTACAAATAGAAGTACAGCAAATAGAAATACAGAACGAATAAACATACCCCAAGAAGAAATAGAGGAAAAGATGACAGACTTGATCACCTTAACAAGTCCACAGAGCGCTGCGGCAGAAGCGTACCATAGCTTGCGCACAAATATTGGATTTTCGAGCTTAGAAAAACCGCTCAAAACGCTGCTGATTACAAGCGCCGATCCAGATACTGATAAAAGTTCATCACTGGCAAATCTTGCAATTGCCATGGCCGAAGCGGGCGATACGGTGATTATTATTGATGGTGATCTGCGTCGACCCCAACAGCACGAGATTTTTGATCTCGACAATCAGCAGGGCGTTACGACTTGGCTGACCGAGAATGAAGCAGTTTCGTTGCAGCCAACAGAGGTGAATGGTCTAACGGTGCTCACGGCTGGCCCTAGCGTTGCAAATCCAGTTGGATTGTTGAGCACAAAACGTCTAACCGATCTGCTGGATCGGCTGACCGATCAGGCCGACTATATTCTGTGCGATGCGCCACCATTGCTCTCGGTAACAGATTCGGCTTTATGGGCCAGCGCGGTGGATGGCGTGGTGCTGCTGGTGAATGCGGGTGGCACAAAACGAGATCATGCACAACGAGCGAAAGCAATTCTAGAGAAAGTACACGCACACGTGGTTGGTGCAGTTTTGCTCAATGCCGAACAAGATGCCGCCATGTTTGGGTATGATGGATAATCATAGGTATAAACTTAAGCCGTCCAGTTAGCAGGCCCCGTGCGGGTTCGTAGCCAAAATTGTTGGAAACAAACCCGCACAGGGGCGTGCTAACTGAACCTGATTAACAGTGTGTAAACTATTTTTGTGGCAAATTCTAGGTTTTTGCAGTAGGTTCATAAAGAAGTTGAAAAATCGGTGGGATTATTATGAAGGGTCTAATTTTAAGTGGAGGCAAGGGAACGCGCCTCTATCCGATTACCTTTAATCGGGCAAAGCAACTCGTTCCGGTCGCAAATAAGCCGGTCCTTTTCCGCGTAATCGAAGCGATTAAAGACGCGGGTATTGACGATATTGGAATCGTGATTGGCGACACCGGGGCAGAGATTCGGCAAGCGGTTGGCAACGGCAGTCGTTGGGATGTCAAGATTACTTATATCGAACAAGACGCACCACTGGGTTTGGCCCATGCGGTTAAGATCAGCCATGATTTTATTGGTGATGAGCGCTTTGTCATGTTCTTAGGGGATAACGTGATTGAAGGCGGCATTAGCGATCTAATCCGTCAATTCGCAAGCAGTGATTGGAACAGCCAAATTGTGCTAACCGAGGTGGACGAGCCACAGCATTACGGCGTTGCCGAATTGGATAATGATGGAAAAATTGTTCGGCTTATCGAAAAGCCGCGCACGCCGCCAAGCAATTTAGCGCTGGTCGGCATTTATATGTTCGACAAAACAATCTTCGACGCCGTCCACGCGATTGAACCAAGTTGGCGTGGCGAGCTGGAGATCACCGACGCCATTCAGTGGCTGCTCGAAAACAGTCGGACTGTCTTCCCATTTGTTCATCGCGGTTGGTGGATCGACACGGGGAAGACGGTGGACATGCTCGATGCAAACAACCGTGTGTTGGCGGAATTAGAGCACCGGGTGGATGGATATATTGATCGCGACAGCAAGATCGACCATTTGGTTACGGTGGCGCGCGGCGCAGAGGTCATTAACAGCGTCATCCGCGGCCCGGCTATTATTGGCGAAGATTGCCGCATCATCAATAGTTATATCGGTCCATTTACCAGCATCTATGATCATACCGTGGTTGAAGATAGCGAAATTGAACACAGCATCATTCTCGACAATAGCCGCATCGTTGGTATTCCCAATCGCATCGAAGACAGCATCATAGGGCGAGACGTAGAGATTACGTACAGTCCAATTAAGCCAAAAGCGTATAAAATGGTGCTTGGCGACCACTCTAAGGTGGGCCTACTTTAACGGAAGCATGTATGCCAGAAGCAGACTCAACAGAACCAGATTTGCCACAACCCCATTCTGTGCCGCACAAAGCGCACCCGCAGGCAAAGATTCGTTCAATACCAAGCTTAGCTGCGGCACTACGCGAGACGGACAAGCGCCCGCTGCAGCAAACTTCGCATCAGGGATTCTCCGCCGATGCGCTAGTGCCTATGTACGCGATTCGTACGGGTAATGCCAGCGAAGAAGCAGAATCGGTTGCCAATTTTGTAACCGATCTTAGTGAGCGCCTGCGCCGCATGGGGGCAGCTTACGGCGAGTGGAAAACGTTTGACAGCTCCGCCTACTTCGATCTTGTGCCGGAACAGCGCGACTGGCTAGTTGAAATTGTCGAACAGGTAAGCACGGTTCACGTTGTCTTTTTTGTTGATCTGCTGCTCCCCTCGTTTCGATCCGCAGAAGCGTACTGGGCCGAAAGATTCTATCCAGCCTATCAAGCGGTTCACGCGCCCGATGCGCAACCTGCGCAGACGCAAGCTGACTCGGATGACTTCATTGATTTCTTCGAAACTGTACAGCCCGAAATGGTGCAGCGCTGGCTTCATCTTGCCGATGTTGCTCAGCAGGCTCGGCAGATACTAATTGATGATGTTGGCTATCTGGCAACAAACGGCAGCCAAGAAGAACGGCTACAGCACAGCATCGCATGGCAACAGAACGCAGCCCCAAATATCGATCTTGCACTTCAGCCCACAGTAGAAAGTATCCCAACATTGACCCTATCGTTTGAATTTACATTGCCCGCTCATCGCCAGCCTAAACGTTTGCAGCGGTTGCGGCGTAACCGCGAGCATTCATCGCGAACGGTGAATAGCAAAAGCGGTGAGTAGCAAACAATGAGTAGTAGACAGTAGAAAAGGATTGATTATATGAAGAACCTATTAGTAACCGGCGGGGCAGGCTTTATTGGGTGCAATTTTGTGCGCCAAATGTTGGACAAGTATCCAGAATATACTATTGTTGTCTATGATAAGTTGACTTACGCTGGCCGCTTAGAAAATCTGACCGACGTTGCCGAAAAACACGCAGATCGATACCACTTTGTACAGGGCGACATCTGCGATGCGGACAGCGTCGAAGCTGCGCTGCGCGAGCATGAAATCGATACAATCGTAAATTTTGCGGCAGAAACGCACGTGGATCGCAGTATCCTCAACCCCGATTCGTTTATCCAAACCGATGTGTACGGCACCTATGTTTTGTTAGAAGCTGCCCGCAAACTCGGCAACTTACGCTATCATCAGATCAGTACCGATGAGGTCTACGGTCATATCCATGGAGACCACCGCAGCTTAGAGGATGACAAGATGGATCCTCGCAGTCCGTATGCGGCCAGCAAAGCCAGCGGCGATCATCTGGTCAACGCTTATTACATCACGTACGATCTACCGATCACCGTATCGCGTGGGGCCAATAACATTGGACCTTACCAGTATCCCGAGAAGGTAATCCCGCTCTTCGTCACCAATGCGCTTAACGACCAGTCTCTACCCGTTTATGGCGACGGTCAACAGCGGCGTGACTATCAACACGTGCTTGATCATTGCTCGGCTATCGACATTGTGCTACATCATGGCGTGATCGGCGAAATCTACAATATCGGCACCGGTACAGAAATGACCAATCTTGAGATGGTCGAAATTCTACTTGATGAGTTGGGAAAATCGAGTGAGTTGATTCAACATGTGGAAGATCGACTTGGTCATGATCGCCGCTACTGCATGGATGTGCGCAAGGTGATGGCGCTCGGTTGGGAGCCAGATTTTACACACGAAGAAGCCATTCGCGACACGGTGCGCTGGTATGTCAACAATCCAGAATGGTGGGAGCCGATCCGCTCTGGCGAATTCCAAGAATATTATGACCGCGTCTACGGCAATCGCCAAGTGATCGAGGTTTAAGACGGTGACTAAAAATAATCCACTACATCCGTAAGAAGTCAATGTTATGATAGTGGCGATAATTCTAGGTCCCCATGGTTATCGTCTCAAAAATCTAATTCTATCGGATTTAGTGGGATATCAGTTGAATCGAAAAAAGTCGATACAAAGTTGACTATCCCATCAAATCCGATAGAAGCAGTGAAAAATGGCGATTAAAGTAGCGACCCCAGACCATGCGACAGCGATCTATAAATTAATGAACCAGAGCCGTCATCTCTATCTAGACTTTCCAGACGAGACGCTTGCCAAGCAACTAGCGAAACAGTCAGCGGTCATCGGCGAGGAAGAGGGCGTCATCTGGGGATTCCTCTACATTGAACACGAAATAAGACCGGAGACCATGCCATCAGCCGCGCCAAATCGTCTTTATCTACGCTGCATGGTTCTGGCCAATAAACGCTCTCCAATAGTGGACATTCCTTCGCTTCTTTCGGCTGCACTCTCTTTACCCACCCTTTCTAAATCGGACAATGGCTATCCCAATCAACTTATCTTTTTTGGCCGCGAATCTTGGCCGATTAATCCACTAGTTGCCGCAGGGTGGGAAATTGCTGAACGAGTCGACAACTATGCGCTCAATCGTCTTATGCGTCGATGGCGGTCGTTTGAGTCAGAATATTCCGAATTAGTTGCAGAATCTCCTATCAACTTACGCGCAGCAACCCCACAAGATTTCGATGCAATCGCAGAAATTGATGCCCTTGCATTTGACCCTCACTGGCATTTTGGATCGGAGCAGATTGCTTCTCTTTTACCCTCGCATCGTGTATGGGTGGCGGTACAAAACAACGAACGCTCTGGCGATGTCCCCACTTTTCTTTCTCCTCAATCGATTGTTGGCTATACGGCATTGTCTAGTGCCATGCAGGATCTTTCGGGTTGGCGTATCGGTCGCAAAATGCACTTAGCACGGATTGCCACACACCCGAAGATGCAGGGGCAAGGCATCGGCAAATACCTTTTATTAGATGTACTAGCCTACGCAAAAAAACAAAATATCGATAGCATGATGCTGAATACGCAGTCACACAACGAACGTTCACAAGCCCTATATAAGCGCTACGGCTTTCGGCGTGTAGGAAAAGCCTTTACAGTTCTGACAATGAACGTTATTTGACAAATATGCATACTTTGCGCTACTTCTCCCCACGATCGGCACTTATCCCCATAGTTATCCCCAGAACTTATCCTCAATTATCTGAATTAAACGCTAGCTATACGTATAAACTACGCTAAATTTGGGGATTTCTGATAAAGCATACTTTATTTATTGAATTTCTAATTTTTACGAAGGTCAAGCACATTGTCGGATTGCCGACAGATATTTCTATTCTAAATTCCTATACTGACAAACGATTCGCTGATTGTGCATTTTTTCTCAAACAAAATAAAGTAAATTTCAATTTTAAAGGGCCGACTAGCACAACCCAATGGAACACAAAAATTTATCGTTAAATACCCCTACACTTATTCGCCTTGACAAACTAAGCAAATCCTACACTGAAGCAGGGCAAAAGCGCCTTATTTTAGATGAACTCAATCAAGAGTTTCACGAAGGAGATTTTGTCTGCCTACTGGGAAAATCTGGTAGTGGAAAAAGCACCCTGCTCAATCTGATTTCGGGCATTGATGCGCCAAGTAGCGGCAACGTATTTATCCGCAACGGTGCAGCCAATAGCAACGCCAATTTTTTGTCGATTACCGAACTTACCGAACGAAAGCGAACGCTCTTTCGGCGCCAGCATATCGGCATTGTATTTCAGTTTTTTAATCTCATTCCCACCCTTACCGTTTTGGAAAACGTATCCCTACCGCTAGAGTTGGCTGGCAGTAGCCAAAACGAACTGGCAAATGCCAAAGAGCTACTCGAACGTGTTGGGTTAGCGGACCGTACCGCAACTTACCCCGATAAGCTAAGCGGCGGCGAACAGCAGCGCGTGGCCATTGCGCGCGCGCTGGTTCACGATCCACTGTTGATTTTGGCCGACGAACCCACGGGCAACTTGGATGAAGAGACCGGCGATACGATTCTTTCGCTGCTGCTCGAGTTAACTCGCGATGCAGGCAAAACGCTTGTTATGGCAACGCACGCCGTAGAGGTAGCCGAACAAGCGGATCGAGTGCTGCATTTGGTGCAGGGCAAACTGGTCTCTACTGAATCCACCCAAACTAAAGCGCAACAAATCGTCTCAGGCGTACCATCATGAGATCGGTTAAAATTCTTACCCGCATTGCGTGGCGCAATGCGTGGCGACGACCGCTCCAAAGTATCTTTCTGATCTTTGGCGTCGCGATCGGTGTTGCCATGATCGTTGCCATCGACCTCGCCAATGGATCCGCTCAACGCGCCTTTGAGCTTGGTACCGAAACCGTAGCAGGCCGCGCCACTCACCAAATTATGGCCGGCCCCACCGGACTTGATCAAGATCTCTACATCCAACTGCGCCGCGATCTAGACTATCGCCTAAGCGCGCCCATTGTGGAAGAGTACGTCGTCGCGCCCGCTCTCGACGAACAGCCAATGCGCCTGCTGGGCATCGACTCGTTTGCCGAAGCACCCTTTCGCAGCTATCTCGGCACGGGTAGCGGACCAGCAGGCCCCTCGGCAAGTTATTTAAGTGGGCTTATGGCGCAACCTAACACCATATTGCTCAGCAGCGTTGTAGCCGAACGCTATGGCGTAGAAGTTGGCCAGCCGCTGACCGTGCGCGTTGGCAGCAACAACGCAGAGTTGAACATTGTGGGGTTGCTAGAGCCAACCGATGACCTCAGTCGCCGGGCATTAGATGGATTGTTAATTGCCGATATCGCCACTGCGCAAGAGGTACTCGGTCGCGTCAATCGCCTTGATCGCATCGATCTCATCCTGCCGCCAGGTGAATCCGGCGACGCGGTGATCGAGCAGATCAACACAATTCTGCCGCCCAGCGCCCTCATTCAGCGATCCGCCGCACGGGCGGGCACCGTAGACGAAATGACCGAAGCATTCCGCATGAACCTGACCGCGCTCAGCCTGCTTGCGCTCGTGGTTGGTATGTTTCTCATCTACAACACCGTTACCTTTAGCGTGGTGCAGCGCCGCCCGATTCTTGGCAGCCTGCGGTCGCTCGGCATGACTCAGCGCGAAATTTTTGGGCTAATTTTGGGCGAAGCCGCTCTGCTGGGTCTACTGGGTACTGTACTGGGGCTAGGCTTTGGTATTCTGCTAGGCTTTGGCGCGGTGCGGGCCGTTACCCAAACCATTAATGATCTCTTCTTTGTGGTTGCCGTGCGCGAGGTGGACATCCCAGCCTTTACGCTGATTAAGGGTGCGGTAATCGGCATCAGCGCGGCCATCATTGGCGCGGCTATTCCCGCCTATGAAGCAACAAGCGTGCCCCCCGCTGGTGCCATGCAGCGCAGCAATGTCGAGGGGCGCATCCTTTCGCTGCTGCCGTGGCTCAGCGGATTGGGCGCGCTGCTACTCGCCATCGGCGCGGCGTTATTGATTCCTGAATGGACGCTAGAAATCAGCTTTGGTGGCCTCTTTGCGGTGATTCTTGGCTGCGCATTGCTCACACCCATTCTCACCTTGTGGATGATGCGCGGCGTAAGCTGGATTATGGACAAACTCTCGCAGACGGGTGGCCCGTTTGGCGTCATCGGGCGTATGGCCCCGCGCTACATTATTCGCTCGCTTAGCCGAACATCGGTTGCGGTGGCCGCGTTGATGGTTGCCGTTAGCGTTATCATTGGCGTTGGCATTATGATAGGCAGCTTTCGCGGCACGGTTGAAACGTGGCTCGAAGATATTCTGCAAGCCGATATTTTTATTGCGCCGCCGAGCCTTGGGGCTGGTCAAGTAACCAGTACCATAGATCCGCAAATTGTGGACAGCTTGTCCAACCTCGATGGGGTGACCCGTGCCGCGACGACGCGTAGTGTTACGGTGCTCTCATTTGTAAATGATGCCGAAGCAAGCGAAATTGGGTTGATAGCGCTGAGTGAGGATATTGCGGGCGAAGGGCGAGACTATCGAGACTCTGTCGGCGATTGGCTCGAGACGTGGGAAGCTGTGGTAGCGGGTGGTGCATTAATCAACGAGCCGATGGCAAACCGCACGGGCTTGGGCGTAGGTGATACGATTGAACTTCAAACAGAGCGCGGCCGCCAAGCGTTCTCAATTGTGGGCATCCCAGTGAGCTTCGACGTGAATTCGATTGTCTATTTAGACGATGCTGTTTATAGAGAATTGTGGGACGATACGGCCATATCGGCTGTAGGCCTGTTTGTGGAGCCAAGTGCAAATGTGGATCAGATGGTTGATCAGATACGCGGGGATTTGGCGAATGCAAATACGGTCGAAATGATGGTTAGCTCCAATATTGGGTTGCGTCAAAATGCACTCGATGTCTTTGATCGTACTTTTGCCATCACCATCGCGTTGCAGCTATTGGCTACATTGGTCGCTTTTATCGGTATCCTGAGCACGCTAATGAGCCTGCAATTAGAGCGTAGGCGCGAGATCGGCGTCTTGCGCGCAAACGGTATGACGCGCGGTCAACTTTGGCGTTTATCGCTCTTTGAAACGGGGCTCATTGGATCCACTGCGGGGCTGATAGCCATCCCAACCGGCTTTCTGCTCTCAATCATTCTAATTTACATTATCAACTTGCGCTCGTTCGGCTGGTCGCTTCAAATGCAGCTCGAATCTGAGCATTTCGTACAAGCATTCGGCGTGGCACTAATCGCGGCGCTGCTTGCCGGTCTCTACCCCGCGTGGCGCATGGGGCAAATGCAACCTGCAAATGCATTGAGAAGCGAGTAAGGTTTGACAGGCTAGCTTGACGGATGTGGGGTTTTCTGTCGGTTTTGGATTCGTTTACGAAGTTGTGTGGGCAGTCCTAAATATGAGAGGTGACTAGGTGAAGAGGTGACATCGTTAGTACATAATTGCACTCAACGATGTCACCTCTTCATATTGTTGATTATATAACACTACGGCGCGCTCTTAAAGAAAGAGTAGCAGAATCAACACCGGCTACCTCATCTTGTCGCGTCCTACCCCATGATCATCTGTTCGATCTTATCCGCTACTTGCGCATACGCGGGCGAATCAGATCGATTTAAGCGGATTTGATTCGAAACACGGCGCAACAGTCCTGGGTTGACCTCAGCAAGACCCTGAGTCATATCGAACCACAAGCGGCTCAATTCCTGATTCTCGTACGTTGCTGCTTGCACCGCAATCTCTGCCGGTGTAGCATTTGAGCCAATGTTGCCATTGCCCAACCCCAGTTCGCGCCATGCATTAACCCAATAATATGAAAGCATTGGGTTGATCAGACCACGCATTCTGCTCCACAGCGGATCGTCCTCTTGAACCAACCGAAAGAAGGCCATATAATACGGGCGCGACTGCGTATAATCGCGATGGATCTGTGAGAGTTCGCCTGCCTTTACCGACGCGTAAGAGGCCATGTACCAGCGCAGATCCTCGAGCGTCGCGCCAGATTCGCCCTGTTCGACCGCATCGCGCTGAATGCGGCAGGCGTACAGATAACTACGCGCCGAGGCAGCAAAATCTTGAGATCGCTGCAGCATTGCCGTTTTCGCCAGCGAACGCGCCTTTTCATACGACACGGTTAAATTTTCGGGCAGTTGCACTCTCTCTAAATCTTCTACGACTGGGGTCAACGCGGGATCGCTCGCAAAGGGGATGATGCCCCGCCCAGGTAAAACATACTGGTCATCTTGTTCTACAATCAACTCGCGTGCTTCTAAGTCATCCAGCAAACTTTGGACATACTCAGTTTGATCACTATCGTTTAGCAGAATTGATGCAAGTTCACCCTTGTCAATCTCAAATCCAGCATTGATCACGGCATAGACAAAGCCAGATTCAGCACGGTGAACAAACGTTGCTTCACTGTCAATATCATCCGCTAATTTTACCGGCACATGAACTGACGCAACCTCGTCCATATAATTAAAGGTGCGCTGCCGAAACCCCATCTGCCAGATCTGGCGCAACGTTGTTTTGCTGCGAATTAGCCCTTGCTCCTCATATCTGCCACAGAGCGTTTCGAGCAATTCGTCGGTGGTCTTGTCGCCGGGTGTCTCGGCTAGTTCGCGGTAAATATCGCGCAGTACATCGCGACGAGTCTTACGATCCACAACCGTCATTTTGAGACGATTAAATATCTGTTGGTACTGTGCGCGGCGCGATGGTGTGCCAAACATTCCCTCATCACCACCAATTTCAGCAAGCAGATTGCCGTTGCGATTAACGCCATTCACCCCGCTAACATTCGCTGGAACCCACGGTGTCAGATCGGCGTTTGTAGCCAATACAAAATCCCCTGGAGCTACATATAGTTGCAAATCTTTTAGGAAGAGGCCGACCATGTCTACATTGTTTTCGAGCCAGTTTTTGAATTGCGAAAATCCAAAGTTTGCTTCGCTAAAAGCCGAATCCATTAACAACATGGTTTGTTTTAACTTGGCGGCCAAGATCGGCAATTCGCCACGTTGGGCATGGACTCGCAATGCTTTACTCAGAAGCGTTCGCGCGGTTTGGTTGTCTGTGCCAGGGTGACTAGCAAGGTGATCCATTTCATTGATTTCGCCTAGCACCGCTTCGAGATAGACAAACTCGTCACACGCTTTGACAAGTAGCGGATGCGTTACATCGCGCGGACCGATGCCTAATGTATAACGGCCGTACTCGCGCAATTTGCTCACTAGAGGGCCAAAGTCACTGTCACCCGAAACGATCACAAAGGTGTGGATCTGGTCACGCGTGATAGCGGTTTCGAGAGCGTCGAGCGCCATTCGAATATCCGCCCGGTTTTTGCCAGCACGAATGCTGTAAAGTTGAATCAGATCAATAGAGTTATTCATTAGCTCCTCACGATAACGTGAAAAGCGTCCCCAATCCCCATAGGCCCGTTTTATCACAACAGGGCCACGACTTTTAAGGTATTCAATTAAGGGTGTTAATTCGAAGTCTAAAAATTCTTGCTCGGCCCATAAGGCAACATTTTCAAAGTCTATAAAGACGGCTAGTTGTGTACTCATTAAGAGTCCTTATTTTTGCTAATTTATTTTTGTTAACCAACGTTTGCAAGTGAGATGACCGTTATCTCTCTAATCGAACTTGATCACTTTCACGATTCCGCCCATATATAAGCGTAATTTTTTCGGCTTAACCAAATCTCATGTGGTTGACAGGTGCGTCGCACTTGAGACGGAGGCTCCACATGATTGATTACAGTATCACACCTACGATCCAGAAGAGCCATTATTGTTTGGTGGAGTGAGATTCGGGTTTTTATAAAAACAATGCGACAGCGCTACAAGTTTAATGTTTTTTGTAATTCATCAAAGCCAAAAGCGGCTTTTTTCAATTGCCAAGTGTCTCAAGAAATATACTATCACACTTTAATGCGAATAGAACCCCATATCGGTAGATTGTAACGAATCTGAAAGATTTCTAGGAACTAATTGACGAAATATCTTCTGCAATGATTTTAGACCCTATGACAATCTCTAGGCCTTCCAGAAAAGTGATGTCTACAAACATTGAAGAAGGTATTCTTTAATCTGGCACTAAACCCAAGGACTCGACGTTAGAGAATACTTTCTTAGCGGACACCATTTTAGAAACGCAAACAATTCGCTAACGTTTAACATACCAAATGCTTACATAAATCAGGTACAATGAGGACATAAACAAAAAATGCTTAGCAACCATCAATACTAAACTATATTTCTGAATAAATATGGTTTTTACTGACGAAGTTCGCTTGACGCTTGTCTAGAAAGGTCTTGTACCACATTTCAAAAACAATAATGGAATAAAACTTTTCTGAAAAACTTTGGTTGATTAAAGCATTTGAGAAATTATGATACTTAGTAAATTTAGGGGAAATAAATTTTAAAATGAGCAAAATTATAGGAATTGATTTAGGAACAACAAATAGCGTCGTTGCAGTGATGGAGGGTGGCGATCCAACCGTGATCACAAATTCTGAAGGCAACCGTACGACGCCTTCAGTCGTTGCCTTTAGCAAAGACGGTAATCGCTTAGTTGGTATTACCGCGAAACGTCAAGCTGTGGTTAATCCAGAAAACACGATTTATTCGGTTAAGCGCCTGATGGGTCGCCGGTTTGACGACGACGAAACTAAGCGAACGCAGGGTATGATTCCATACGACATTGTCGAGGGACCAAATAAAGATGCCCGCGTCTCCGTGCCGATCAAGTCGAAATCTTACACAGCGCAAGAAATTAGCGCAATGGTGCTAGGCAAGTTGAAGCGAGATGCAGAGTCTTATCTCGGTACGGACGTGAAGCAAGCTGTCATTACCGTTCCAGCCTACTTCAACGATAGTCAGCGACAGGCTACCAAGGATGCAGGTCAGATTGCAGGTCTAGAAGTATTGCGCATCATTAATGAGCCAACCGCTGCGGCTGTTGCATATGGCCTAGACAAGAAGTCAGATGAAACAATTCTGGTCTTCGACCTGGGTGGTGGTACGTTCGACGTTTCGGTTCTCGAAGTAGGTGATGGTGTTATCGAGGTGAAATCCACCAATGGTGACACACACTTGGGTGGTGATGACTGGGATGAGCGCATTGTAGATTGGCTGGCCGAAGAATTTAAAAAAGAGCAGGGAATCGATTTAGGTCAGGATCGTCAGGCGTTACAGCGTCTGCGTGAAGCTGCTGAGAAAGCAAAAATTGAGCTTTCATCGACAACGCAAGCTGAGATCAATCTACCCTTTATCACCGCAGATAGCTCTGGCCCAAAACATTTACAGACAAATCTCTCTCGCAGTAAGTTCGAGCAGCTTACGGCAGATTTGATCGCTCGCTGTAAGACGCCATTCCACAATGCATTGAAAGATGCTGGCATCGCAGCAAATGAATTAGACGAGGTCGTATTGGTTGGTGGTTCTACCCGTATGCCGATGGTACAAGATCTAGTACGTGAATTGACGGGCAAAGAGCCAAATCGTGGCGTGAATCCAGATGAGGTTGTTGCAATTGGTGCAGCAGTTCAGGCTGGTGTGCTGGGTGGCGAAGTGGAAGATCTGTTGCTGCTTGATGTAACACCATTGAGCTTGGGGCTAGAAACGCTTGGTGGCGTGATGACGGTACAAATTCCACGCAACACAACGATTCCAACGAAAAAGTCGGAAGTATTTAGCACCGCTGCGGACAACCAGACCGCTGTAGACATTCATATTCTACAGGGCGAGCGCCCAATGGCGAACGATAACAAAACGTTAGGTAACTTCCGTCTTGATGGTATTCCATCGGCACCACGCGGCATTCCGCAAGTTGAAGTAACCTTTGATATTGACGCTAACGGGATTCTTAACGTTAACGCCAAGGATAAGGCAACTGGTAAAGAGCAGAGTGTTCAAATTACGGCTTCGACCAACTTGTCGAATGATGAAGTGGATCGACTTGTTCAGGAAGCAAAGGCAAATGAATCTGATGACCGCACGGCTCGCGAATTAGTTGATGCACGAAACAGCGCAGACAATTTGGTCTACAGCACCGAAAAGGCATTGACCGAACTTGGAGACAAAGTTCCGGCTGCCGACCGTGAGCAGATCGATACAATTGTTAATGACCTAAAGGCCGTTAAAGAGTCGGACGATTTGGACCGCATCAAGTCGCTCACCGAGCAGTTACAGCAGGCAAGTCATGTGCTAACACAACAGGTGTATCAGCAAGGTGAAACAAACGGTACAGGACCAGATGGTGGTGCTGCACCAGAGGGTGACGGCAGTGCTGGCGACGAAGATGATGTCGTTGAGGGCGAATTTCGACAGGTCTAATTCTTATTCATTAACTCTTATTCAATAGTATTGAGTATGTGTAAATGTTGAGATTAAGTTTACTCGATATAGGCCAACCGTTATGTATCTCGAACATAGCCGTAAGTTTTATTGATGATTTAGAATGGGTGGGGCTGTAGCTCCACCCATTTTTATAGAATCGACCGACAAGATCGAGCACAACTAAGCAGAGAGTGTCTTGGTTGAAATAACTAACGGGTAATCATGAGTCAAATTTTTATGATATTGACTTTGTAAATAACATCGAATTATAGAATGGCAATGTGTAAAATTGTCACAAAACCTTTCTGACCAATATAGAGGTGCAACTATGCGCCAGATTGATGAACTCCATATGAAACCATCTTTAGAAGATTATAAAAAGTTGGTTGCGGCGTATCAGGCATTAACAACTGTGTATGAGCAGCAAAATGCACAGTTACAGCAGCAAAATGAGCAGATAACCATCAAGAATTCTGCAATTCAACAACAAACAGAAGATATTAAACGATTAGATTCTGAAATATTGTGGACAAGAGCAGCATTAGAACAAGCTCAGCAAGCGGCTGAAGAAGCAACCAGTGGAACAGTATCTGAAGAGGCGAGTTGGCAAGAAAAATATGCTCGCTTAAAAGCCGAAACTGAAAATTTGCGCAAACGGTGGGAGCAACGCTCGAAAGATCAGGCGCACGAAGAACGCAATCGTATTCTGACTGATATGTTGCCGTTGGCAGATCATCTGGAGATGGCGTTACAACATGCCGATAACAATCCAGATTCAGTAGACAAGAAGGCGAAAGTTTCTAGTACATCGAAATCGACAGATATAACATCTACCAACACGGCGTTTGTTGAAAATATTCGGGCGACATTTGCCGCATTTTTGTCGACATTAAAGCGCTATAACGTAGAGCCGATTCAGGCTTTGGGCGAGGTGTTCGACCCAACTGTACATGAGGCGATCGGACGGATCCCAAGTGAAGATGTGCCAGCGGATCATGTAGCACAGGTAGTGCAAACTGGGTACATCGATGGGGAAAAGCTGTTGCGACCAGCCCGTGTGCTTGTTAGCCATTAGGCACTATTGATCGACATGATCAATTAATCGGCATGACCAATTAGCATAATCAGTCAGCGAGCATAATTAGTAGTATAGAAGGTATGTGAATGGACTATAAAGACTATTATGAAGTGTTAGGCGTTTCGCGGAACGCCGATGAAAAAGAAATAAAAAAAGCTTTTCGTAAACTTGCTCAACAATATCACCCAGATAAAAATCAAGGTGATGACGAGGCAGAGCGAAAATTCAAAGAAGTGAATGAAGCCTATACGGTTCTTTCTGACACTGAAAAGCGCAGTCACTATGATCGCTTTGGATCGCAGTGGGACAAGTTTAGTCAAAAGGGTGGCAACCCTGGAGATTTCTGGTCGCAGTGGTCTGGTGGAAACGGTGGCGGCGCACGTACGACAATGTCACCCGAAGATTTGGAAAGCATGTTCGGCAATATGGGCGATATGAACGGCGGCGCTGGATCCGCTGGCTTTTCGAGCTTTTTTGATGCGCTATTTAATGGCGGGATGGCCGGCGCACCCGGAGGAATGGGTGGCTATGGACAAGCCACCCGGAGGCAGGTCGCGCCGCAGCAGACGGAAGTCCCTGTAAATGTTACATTTGAAGAATCATTTAGCGGCACGACACGAACGCTCGGTAGCCACACAGGGGATCGATTCGAAGTGACTATTCCACCTGGCGTAAAAACTGGGTCGAAAGTACGGGTGCGCAACCCAAAAACGCAAGATGTTTTCATGTTGCAAATTTCTCTGCTAAGGCATGAACAATTCCGTCGAGATGGGGATAATTTACACATTACTGCGCCGTTGGATCTTTATACAGCGGTTTTGGGTGGCGAGCTGCAAGTGCCAACCATGGAACGTGATGTCGTGTTGACAATTCCGCCGGGGACACAGGGCAGCAAGACGTTCCGACTGCGTGGTCAAGGGATGCCGAATTTGAAGGCACCTGATACCCGTGGCGATCTGCTTGTTGAACTGGATATTACGGTACCAACGGATCTAAACAAGAAAGAGACAGAACTTTTCGAAAAATTACGCACGATGCGGAAGTAAATCTCTATGATAATTGTGACTAAGAAGAAGATCGTTTGATTCCTAAGCGGAGTTGAGCGGTCTTTTTCTTTTTGGTATATTCAAGTTCCTGTAAGCGAAGTGCGAGCATCAAAAGGCCAAACCAGAAAAATAACTATCCACAAGAATTTTATGAAGCAGCCCAATGAGCACGCCTAATTGCTGCACTGACTGGTGCGGCTTCGTGGCCAAGATTTTAGGTAACGTAACTGCACCAGACGCTTATTTGAACAGTTTGCATTTACCATAAAACTTATTCAAATAAGTGAGCAGGCAGATTCTCGCGGGTGGGAAAGCTACTTTGTGTACCGTGCGATTGGACGCTTATACTTGCAATATGGTTGGCGCGTTCTATGGCAAGTGGTAAGGCAACACCCGCCGCAAAAAAGTAACTGAGGCTGCCCATAAACGAATCACCCGCACCAGTTGTGTCGACTGCTTGCACCACGGATGTGGGTATGTGAGTCGTTTTCGTCGGTTCTACCAGCAGGCTGCCCCGCTCGCCTAAAGTAAGGATTACTTTTCCAGCTCCACGTGCAAGAAGGGCTTGCCCCGCAACGGTCGCCTCTTCGATGGTGCCGACAGGTAGACCGGTGAGCACTTCTGTTTCTGTTTCGTTTGGTGCAAAAATGTCGCTTAACTTATATGCTTCATCGGGTAGTTGACTACGAATCGGTGCTGGATTGAAAATAGTTGTTACGTTCTGCTTGCGCGCAATGCGTAGTGCGGCGAGGGTGGTTTCGAGGGGAATTTCCCACTGGCAAATGAGTACTTGGGCCGAGGTGATAGCCGAATGGGCGGCTTCGATGTCTTTGGGCGTTAGTAGATCGTTGGCTCCGGCGGCAACGATGATTGCGTTGTTGCCCGATGTTTCTTCGACCCATATGGGCGCTACGCCGGTAGATGCTTCGTCGGTAACAAGAACGTAACTTGTGTCAAGATTAAGTGATTTATAGTTTTGAAGCATGTCACGACCAAAGCTATCGTCGCCTATTTTTGTAATCATTGTCACTTGTGCACCAAGCTTGGCTCCCATGACAGCTTGATTGGCTCCTTTGCCACCAAAGCCGGGTTGAAAGCGCGTCCCTGATACGGTCTCTCCTAATTGAGGAAGCCGCTGTGCGTAGGTAACAAGATCCATATTGGAGGAACCTACGATGCATAGTTTAGGTTGTTTCATGGTAGAAATCATCCTTTTGTCATTATCTCTTTGTGCTGAGTGATGGGTGTGGCGAAATTAGAAAGATAATTATACGGATTTTTAGCGATTTTCTGGAGTAGCTTGCGGCCATACTATATAGTTAATTTTTTGGAATGGCCTGTATCAATAGATAATATCAACTAGTAATATAATGTACTAGTCAAACGACTCCTTGCTTGGTATACTTAGCCATTGCAAAATACAGGAGATTATGAATGAATGCAAACTGGAATCGCAACGCCTTTGTCTATCTTTTAATATTGGTGGCGGGCGCTGCACTTTTTTTTAATATGTACTCGAGCGCCGACGAACCAGAACGGATATCGTTGAGCGAGCTTGCGAATCGAATTGAGAATAATAATGACATTCGATCTGTTGAAGTTAGTGGTGATGAGGTGGAGGTTGCAATAAGCGAGGAGACGTCTGTGGTGGCGCGTCGCGAGCGCAATGTTCCATTGTCTAGTACGCTAACTGATCTGGGTGTCAGCCCCGAAAGATTGGGCGGAATCAGCTATAAGGTTATGCCACCGAGCAACTCGGGGAACTGGCTTGCACTTCTTATTAATTTGCTGCCACTGATATTTATTGCGGGGCTCTTCTTTATTTTGTTCAGGCAGACGCAGGGCAGCAACAATCAGGCGTTATCGTTTGGCAAAAGTAAAGCACGCGTTTTTACCGGTGACAAACCAACCGTAATGTTTGAAGATGTTGCCGGTGCAGATGAATCAAAGCAGGAACTTGCGGAAGTTGTGGAGTTTTTGCAAGAGCCTCAAAAGTTTGCTGCGCTTGGCGCGCGAATTCCAAAGGGTGTGTTGCTGGTTGGTCCACCCGGGACTGGTAAAACATTGATCGCTAAAGCGGTTTCGGGCGAGGCAGGGGTTCCATTCTTTAGCATTTCTGGCTCTGAGTTTGTAGAAATGTTTGTTGGTGTGGGCGCAAGCCGCGTGCGCGATCTCTTTGAACAGGCCAAACGCAACAGCCCCTGTATCATCTTTATCGACGAGATCGATGCAGTTGGTCGCTACCGAGGGACGGGGCTTGGTGGTTCGCATGATGAACGCGAACAGACGCTTAACCAAATTCTTGTAGAGATGGATGGCTTTGGCACGGATACAAACGTTATCTTAATTGCGGCCACGAATCGCCCCGACATTTTGGATCCAGCTTTGTTGCGCCCTGGTCGGTTTGATCGTCGCGTTACAATGGATCGGCCAGATATTAAAGGTCGTGCGGCTATTTTGGATGTTCATGTGCGGGGCAAGCCGATTGCTTCGGATGTTGATTTGGATGTGATTGCACGTCAGACGCCGGGATTTGTTGGGGCTGATTTAGAGAATGTTGTGAACGAGGCTGCGATTCTGGCGGCGCGGCGCGATAAACGTGGCATCACGATGGATGAGCTTCAAGAGGCAATTGAGCGAATCGCTGCGGGTGGTCCTGCTCGCCACAGTCGGTTGATTAGCCCACGCGAGAAGGAAGTAATCGCCTATCACGAAGCAGGTCACGCTGTGATGGCTCATTTGTGCGAACATGCCGATCCGATTCAGAAGATAACAATCGTGCCTCGTGGTCAGGCTGGTGGGTATCTGTTACAGGTACCAGAGAATGACCGGGTATTGATTTCTAAGGCGTTTTTCCGCGATCGAATAGCCATTGCACTAGGCGGACGCGTGGCCGAAGAGCTTATCTTTGATGATGTGAGCAACGGGGCTAGTTCTGATATTCAGCAGCTAACATCAACTGCTCGCACGATGGTGACGCGCTATGGTATGAGCGAAAAGATGGGGCCAATGCAGTTTGGTCAGCAAGATGAAATGGTCTTCTTGGGGCGTGAACTCGCCGAACAGCGCGACTATAGTGAAGAGGTTGCTGAACAAATTGATGATGAGGTACGTATCATTGTCGAAACTGCGTATGCGCGCACAAAGAAATTGGTAGCAGAAAATGTTGATAAGCTACATGCTGTTGCTAAAGCGTTATTAGAGCGCGAGACGTTGAACGCTGATGAGTTCAAAGAAATCTTTGCAGCAACATAGTGTTGGTCCAAACCAGAAAAATAATGATACGAATTTTAGCGATTTTCTGGTTTAGCTTACAGCTATACTAATGTATGTATTTTGGTTCTCTGAGGTATTGTGTGGGTAACTAGGAATGAATTCCCAGCCTGATACGGAAAATGTGATTTATCACGTTAAAGTTACGGCATTTAACCTGTTTTAACAGGTTTCCCATAGCAGACACAGAATTCATTCTGCGGGCCACTGTATTCTTGCAGCCGTATGTGATTCAGGCGACCCAAAATCGGACAGACAATTGAAGGACGTTCACTATTTCTCTATAGTGGACGTCCTTTTTATTTTCGATAAGATTAAGACTAAACCAGAAAAATAATTTACAGATTTTAGCGATTTTCTGGAATAGCTTGCGGCCATACCGTATATTTATTTTTTGGAGTGACCTAACTGGTTTAATCGGAGCTCATGGGGTTGACAGTGTGCGTCACACTGGAAGCGGGAGCCCCATTATGCTTGATGGCAATGTCAACCGCACAAGATCCTGAAGAGCCGATTAATTTTTGTTTTTGAATGCTTATCAGTATACTCACTAAATAACCTCTGCGAAAGAGAAATTCGGTACTGGCTGTTTAGTGACTTTGACGTGACATTGCACGACCGAACATTTTCTGAATGAATTGTCTGGGCTACAGTTGGAAGAAACTATTTTAGATTTTTCTATACAACCACAGAAAATGCCAGCACTAAAAAAATTCGAGGTGAGCTAGTAATTGGCAAAGACGCCTATTATCCAGCGCAATAAAGCAGGTATATTACATTAAAATAGATCTCGTTAAAGCTTTTATTTTTGCGATGATCACATAATTAGGAAATTTGATTCATGGTAGAATCACAAGATGTTGAGCAGAATGGACTGCCCCGAATTCTTATTTGTGATCCCCTTCATGCGGATGGGATTGCATTGTTGCGCGAACATGCGCAGGTAGATACTGTTGATGGCCCCGGCCTCAGCCCCGAAGAGTTGACTGAGCGTGTTGGCCCGTACAATGCATTGATCAATCGTAGCCGCACGTCTATCCCAGAATCGGTCATCCGACGCGGCACGCAGCTTCAGGTTATTGGTCGAGCTGGCGTTGGTTTGGACAATATCGATACAGCCGTTGCCGAAGAGTTGGGCATTGCGGTTGTGAATTGCCCCGATGCGAATACAGTCGCCGTAGCCGAGCACACGCTTGGTTTGTTATTAGGATTGGCCCGCCACATTGCTAAAGCAGATCAAAGCATGAAAAATGGCCGCTGGGAAAAGTCTTCATTTTTGGGGACTGGCCTTGCTGGAAAAACATTGGGGCTGATTGGTTTTGGGCGAATTGGCCGCGAAGTTGCCATTCGAGCCAAAGCGTTCGACATGAAGATTCTTGTCAACCAAAATCGTTTAACGCCCGAATTGGCGTCAGAATGGCGTGTAGAAAATGTCGACTTTCCAGAACTTCTGGCACAATCTGACTTCATTTCAATCCACGTGCCGATGCGGGCGGCTAACGTGAACTTAATCGACGCCAAAGAGCTGGCCATGATGAAGCCAACTGCCTTTTTACTCAATACCTCGCGCGGCGGAATTATTAACGAAGATGCGCTGCTCGATGCGCTAAATAACCAAGAGATCGCTGGGGCTGCGCTAGATGTATTTATGGGTGAGCCTAAAGTTCGTTCCGATCTGGTGACGCACCCAAATGTGCTGGCGACACCGCATATTGCTGCAAGCACGGAGTCTGCTCAGCGTGTTGCTGCGTTAACCGTAGCAGAACAAGTTTTGGCAAGCTTCAAAAGTAAAAGTAGCGCCAATGTATTATCGTTGCGTGTTGTACCGGTCGACAATGTTCTGCCTCATGAAGAATATCATGGACCACGCGTCGAGCGATTATCTGCTCAGCTACAGGCAGACGGGACTTTAGTCAATCCTCCTTTGGTTGCCGAGATAGACAATGGCAAAAAATATGTGGTACTGGATGGGGCGACCCGCACAACGGCATTTAAACATTTGCAATATCCGCATGTTGTTGTTCAAGTAATTGATATGAAACGGGACAATGTGCAGCTTCATGCGTGGTCGCACGTGGTGCGGAATACGGCTGGGCAGCAGGGCTCAATTGATTTTCTGTCGCTTGTGCGCAATGTAGTTGGGCTGCGGCTGGTTGAAACATCTATAGAAAATTTGGACGATTCGATTCACCAAAAAAATGTACTGGGCTACATGCTTTCTATGGAGGGCATCGGGTACCGGCTAGAGCTGGATCAAGAGCTGTTGAGTAAAGAACGAGACTGGCTCGACGTAATGAATGATCTCGTTTATCAATATGGTGAATGGGGTGATGTTGAGCGTACCTTACTTCGCGATCTGGATGATCTATCAACGATCTACAAAGATATGGCTGCGCTGGTGGTTTTCCCTGCATTTACGCCTGACACAGTTATGCGTGTAGCGGAACAAGGGCGGCTGTTGCCTGCTGGCATTACTCGCTTCATCATTCCGGGCCGTATTTTGCGGCTCAACGCGCCACTGAAAGAGATGATGAGCGATGGACCACTCTCTGCAAAGACAGAATGGCTCGACAAATTTGTGAGCGAGCGATTAAGCAAACGGCAAATACGGTATTACGAAGAGCCAGTCGTGATTCTGGATGAGTAATGAGACCGTAAGCAGCACAATAATAAAGCAGGATTGAAGCACCTTGGACCATGTAAAAAAAATCGCGGCAAAATTTGTTCCACAAGAGAGCATTGTCGATGTGACTAGCTTTGGTGCTGGCAATGTGAACGATACCTTTTTAGTTGTGACTGAGGAGTTCGACAGAAACGCAAAACGCTTTGTTTTGCAGCGAATTAATCAACAAGTTTTTCGGCAACCGCAGCTTATTTCCCTCAATATTCGCCGTTTGACCGAGCACGCGCGACAGCGTCTTGTTGAGGATCAGCGTCCCGTTCAAGCTGAAAGTCAACCATTTCGTGTCTGGTGCTTCCCCGATATTATTCTCACTGTCGACGGTCAGGATTATGCGGTTGACGAGCAGGGGGATTTTTGGCGCTGCCAAACGTTTGTCGAAGGTGCAATAACATACCCGCAGATTCTAAACAGCGCCCATGCGCAAGAGGCCGGTTATGCGCTTGGGCGCTTTCACAATATTGTCAGCGATCTGGATCCGGCGGGGTTGCACGACACGCTTGAGGGGTTCCATATAACGCCACTCTACGTAGAGAGCTACGATTTGTCTTTAAAGCAGACAGCGCGCGAACTGACCAAGCCGGATGTGCAGTATGCCATTGATTTTGTCGCAATGCGGCGGGACTGGGCAACGGTATTAGAGGATGCTGCCGCGCGTGGGGAGTTAGTGCCGCGAGCAATCCACGGGGATCCTAAGGTAGACAACATTCTAATCAATACGACAACGGGACAGGCCGTAAGCATTATTGATCTAGATACCGTTAAGCCAGGATTGGTGCAGTACGATATCGGTGATTGTTTGCGCTCTTGCTGCAACCCACTGGGGGAAGAGACCGAACAACTTGATGCCGTATACTTTGACTTGGCGCTCTGCTCTACAATTTTACAGGGTTATTTGCCTATTGTGCAGGACTTTTTTCTCGAGGCGGATTATCAATATTTGTATGACGCAGTGCGCTTAATTTCGTTTGAGTTAGGGTTGCGCTTTTTTACCGATTATCTAAACGGAAATGTTTACTTTAAAGCGCAAGATGATGAGCATAATCTGCGCCGCGCGTTGGTTCAGTTTCGGCTTACAGAAAGTATCGAAGCACAAGAAGAGCAGATTCGTACACTTGTTGATGAGTTGCGCTATAAGGAATAAGGCTTATCCTTACACTTTTTCTGGCAAAGTGGCTATGTGGAACGGTCGATCGTTGGTATACTAACATGGATAATTATTCCTAAAAGAAGGTCGCTCATATGGGCGGCAAACTAGAATTGAGCTAATTTTCCTATGAAGATGTGGGCGATTTCAGCTACATATCGACATGAGCCAAGAAGGCTATAAAGATATAGTACGAGAGGTTCAAGTTGACCATCAATCAACGCAAAGATGATCACATTCGCATAAATTTGGAAGAAGATGTTGGCTTTTTAGAGCTAACTGTCGGACTAGAAAAATATTGTTTGGTTCATCAGGCATTGCCAGAGCTTGATATTGCGCAAGTTGATACGACGCTCACCCTGTTTGGCAAGAAAGTAGCTGCGCCAATTTTGGTCAGTTCGATGACGGGGGGAACAGATCAGGCGCAGAAGATCAATATTAATTTGGCGGCGGCGGCAGAAGCGTGCGGATTTGCAATGGGCGTTGGCAGTCAGCGTGCAAGTATTGAAAATGGAGATACCAGCAGCACTTTTCGCGTGCGCAGTGTGGCCCCAACAATTTTGCTTTTTGCGAATATCGGTGCCGTACAGCTGAATTATGGCTATGGCGTTGACGAGTGTCGCCGTGCAGTCGAGATGATCGAGGCGGATGCGCTCATTTTACACCTCAACCCAATGCAGGAAATTTTCCAAATTGGAGGCGATGTAAACTGGGCTGGCTTAAGCGAGAAAATTGCAGCGGTGTGCGACAAGCTAGATGTACCAGTCATTGTGAAGGAAGTTGGCTGGGGTATTAGCAGCAGTTGCGCCAAAATGTTGATCGATGCGGGCGTGCGCGCGATTGATGTTGCGGGCGGCGGTGGAACGTCATGGAGCCAAGTTGAGATGTATCGAGCGCCGACTGAACGCCACCAGCGCTTAGCTAGGGTTTTTCGAGATTGGGGGATCCCGACGACGGATAGCCTGAATCTTATGCGTCAGCTTCGTACTGAATTAGGCATTGATCTGCACTTGTTTGCCAGCGGCGGTATTCGCAACGGGTTAGAGATTGCAAAATGCGTTGCGCTTGGGGCCGATCTGGTTGGGTTGGCATCCCCCTTTCTGAAGCCAGCGGTTACGTCGCAGGATGCGGTTGTGCATGAGATGGAACAGTTGAGCGAGGAGTTGCGGATTGCCATGTTTTGTAGCGGTGCAGGCGCGATTGAGGCATTACGCCATCCCGAACGATTGGTTGATCTTTCGTTATCCCAAAATCAATATTAATGCAATGGTTGATACTGTATCGTGACTGGCCCACAGCTTGTTTTATTCGCAGAAGCACGAAAGCAGATCTGTTTTCCCCCTCGATCTATTTTTGTGCTTTTACTCTTTTTGTTGATGCTGTTTGGGTGTGCGCCAGCCTCTTCTATGCAGCCTTCTGTAAATCGCAGCGTAGATAATTTGCCCGATGAGATGCCGCTGATTGTAACGATTTCTGGCTCGACTGCGGCGCTCCCTATGTTACAAGAGTTAACAGCTACGTATCGACGCCAGAACCCCGATACGATCTTTGATATTCGTGGGGGCGGTAGTCGTTTTGGCGAGTCGGCAGTTGGTATGGGCAGCACAGATTTGGCGGTTAGTACGCTCAGTATGGCCCTACAAGCTGAGCCTGAGATTGATGCATCGCCAACGATTAGCGGAGCGATTCGCGCAACGACCCGCGAGTCGGATCTAGAGTTGATCCGTGCGCCGATTGCGCTGAGCGGGTTGGCGCTGATTGTGCATATTGATAATCCGATCACTAATGTAACGCGAGAGCAGCTTCAGACGATTTATGGTGGGCGTGCGCTGCAATGGGGCGAGGTGCTGGGCGCTCAAGTGGAGGAATTGCCATCTAGCAAAGTGCTGCAAGGGGAAATTTTGTTAATCAGCCGTGAAGAGTTGAGCGGTGCGCGCACACTTTTTGATGAGCGGGTGATGATGGGTGAACGTCTCTCGCTGACTTCGATCATTATGCCCAGCAATGCGGCTGTTGTGGAAGCTGTGGCTGCAAATGAACGTGCGATTGGGTATATTGATCGGGCGTATGTTGCGCACCTGCTGCCGAACGCGCCAGACGATTTACTAGAGGATGTTGTGATGGGCGCGTCTTCGATCCGCATGTTGATGATCGACGGATTGCTGCCGGAAAATAGCGCGATTGCTAGCCAGCAATATCCCTTTATATATCCTCTATATATTGTCTATGGTATAAATCAACAATCATCTGAACGCGGCTTAATAGATGAGGAAGTGAATCAGTTTATTCAACTAATTGGTAGCGATGCAGGCCAAGAAATTGTAGGGCGTTATCATACATTGATTCGTCCATAGCGAAAGTATTATCGTTTGCAAAAAGTTAAAAAAACTGGAATATATTAGATGGAAATTTGTTTGCATTTAGACGCAAGTCGTGCTATACTCTCTAATCAGTAAATTATTTGCTGGGGGATTATTATTGATTGCCTATGGCAAACCATTTTAGAGAGTTTGCTAGATTCTAGGTAACAAATAATTTTACATTGTGCTGCATCTTCTGCTTTATGTAGTTATTTTCTTTGTCGTTTTTCTCTTTATGGTTGTGGATGGCTTTGTTGTAATTGTGGCTTGTTTTTGTCGCAATCAAAGATCATTTAACAAACGCATAATTGTTCGACCGGAAGTGGGGTTAGCCCCACTTTTCTTATTGTACAGAGAATTTTTGGTGTGCATCGCAATGAATTTTTCTATTATGTACCCAGAAAAAATTGTATTTGAGCATGATTATTTAGGAGCTGTGCGAGACTATGTCTAAAGCCTTAATCGCTGGTATTAACCAGGTCGCAATAGACAAAGGATTGGATCGAGAAGTAATTTTTGATGCAATTGAAGCTGCATTAATTTCTGCCTATAAACGGAATTATGGATCTGTTGCCAATGTTTCTGCAGAGGTTGATCGCGTTAATGGAAATATGCGGGTTCTAACAGAGCGCGAAGTTGTTGAAGATGTAATGAACGAGCGTACTGAAATCCTGTTGGATGCAGCAAAGACGGTGGAGTCTGAAGCTGAGCTAGGCGACGTTATCAAAGTAGAGACAAAGCCTGATGACTTTGGCCGCATCGCCGCGCAAACAGCCAAACAGGTAATTTTGCAGCGTATTCGCGAGGCCGAGCGCGATATTGTTTATGAAAATTTTGTACACCGAGTGGGCGAGGTTATTAGCGCGCAGGTTCGCAGTGTGGATAATTTGTCCGGTGCGCTGACTGTACTGCTCGATGATAAGCATGAATGTTTAATCATGCGTGAAGATTGCATTGCGTCGGAGCGTTTGCGCCGCGGTGATTACATAAAGGTTTTGGTTGCTGACATTCACAAAAGCACGCGCGGCCCTGTTATTAAGTTGAGCCGTACGCATAAGGATCTGCTGCGTCGTTTGTTAGAGCAAGAAATTCCCGAGATTCGAGATGGCCTTGTTGAAATTAAGGATATCGCACGCGAGCCGGGCGCACGCAGTAAGGCAGCAGTTTTTGCCACTCGTCCAAATATTGATCCGGTGGGTAGCTGTGTTGGTATGCGCGGTTTGCGGATCCAGAATGTTGTGAACGAGTTGGGCGGCGAAAAGATTGATGTGGTGGAATGGAGCAGCGAGCCATTTAATTATATTTCGAACGCACTCAGCCCGGCTAAGGTAAGCAGCGTTTATTTGGATGAAGCTGGCTCGTTGAAGACCGCAATTGTGGTTGTTCCGGATCGCCAACTGAGTTTGGCTATTGGTAAAGCTGGTCAGAATGCAAGGCTAGCAGCAAAGTTGACTGGCTGGCGCATAGATATTAAGAGCGAAACAGAGTCCATTGCAGAAGGTTTGGATAAGAAGATCGACGCACAGCAATCTGCGGTCAAGGACAAAGATGGTGATCTACTCAGCCGCGTTGAAGAGTTGCTGCGTCAGGACGATCCAAACAAGGTTGCGGATGAGGCAGTTGACAAGTTAGCCGAGGCGGCACGCCAAATCGAAGAGGGTTTGTTACAGCCATCGGATGCACTTGATACGGAAACTCCATCGCTGCCAACGCTTGAAGAGCTCAATCAAATGGCGCTCTCTAATAAGGCCAAAGATGAGGAAAGTAGTTTCATGTCGCTAGAAGAGGCCGCGGCTGCAATTGCTGATGCTTCTAGCTTTAGCGAGAACTTCCCTGTGTTTGAGCCAGAGGCAACCGAAGACGCAATGAGAGAAGAGTTCTTGAGCAATAAAGAGCAGGATGATTCGAGTCAGCAGGCGGAAGGCGAATCGGCGGAAGATCTGCCGGAGATGATTACTGCGGATATGCTCCGTGCTCGTATGGAGCAGCGTAAAACAGCTGATGAAGAGTTAGAGATTCCTGCCGAGCTTTTGGTTGGTCTTGAAGATGAGAACGACGAACCAAAGAAGAAGCTAAAGAGCAAGAAGAGTAAGGCGAAAAAGGCAGAGTCGAAGAAAAAGTCAAAGAGCAAGTCTAAAGCCGAAAAATCTGATGATGGGTTAAGCGATTTCTTTTAATCTAAAAATCCGTATTTGTAAGGTGTGACCCGACGGATCTGAGGGGAGAACATTTGTGGAGTGCTCGTCCTACAACTCGTCCAACTGAGTGTATTCGGGGATGCTAACTCCACATTCGATATGCTTACATGGGTCTCAAAATGTAGGCATGAATGATGTTTATATATCTGTTTTAGAAAAACAAATGGCACAGAAGAAGGTGACTAAAAAGCGCAAACATGTTCCTCACCGTATCTGCATTGCCTGCCGAGAGGCAGTAGGCAAACGTGGCCTGATCCGGATTGTACGTACGGCTGATGGCGTGGTAGTAGATTTGGGTGGCAAGTTGCCTGGTCGCGGTGCGTATTTGCACTCACGTATAGATTGTTGGCGTATTGCACTAGAGACGAACCTCATTGGGAGAGCTTTACGCACAAGAGTTAGCGCAGAGGCCACACAGAAATTAAAGCAGTTCTCGACGACGCTTGTCGAAACCGTCATGGCATCTGACAACGCATAAGATAAAAAGTATATTGAAGTACTAAACACAAATTATGTTTTCTAAATAATATGCGGCGTATAGGTTAATAATAATGGATGGTGTATTTTCTCGTAAGTTAACAATATTTTTTGTAAGTGGTTGTCATCGTGTCTAAAAGCTCATGACAGCCTTGAATAAAACCTTCAAATGTCAGCAAGTTGTGACTGATGAAAGGGGTAAGGGGGATAGCCGTATGGTTTACGTAAACTAGAGGCAGTGTGTAAACAACATATTGCCAACATTGTTTTCTTACGGTTATTCTGTACGGTCGTTGCATTTTTAGTATACTTGTGCAAAATTTATAAGACCGAGTAGTTGATGTTGATCGATGCAAGCCAATAGCTTGTATAGTGTAATGAATTTAATATTTCATATGCGCTCATGCTCACAATGCTTTTCACGCATTGACTGATGCTCAACGATTAACAGAAATACATAGATCCCCTTCTATCCTCGCTTTTTCCTCATCATGTTTCGCTTACATTTGATCGAGCTATATTAGCAGCGTTATACAGGTACATTTTCCTTTCTTTGCTTAGAAAAAATGTTACGTTTGCTGCTGTGACCTACAAAACAGTAAAAGAATATGCTCTTGACGGCACTATTTGCGCTTTTTCTATTGTGGAAAGAGGGCGGTAGGTTGCCATAATCAGGCAGCAATGGATATCGGGGGATCAGAAATGGCAACAAAAAGTAAATCACCTGCACCAACAAAAAGCGGTGGACCAAAGGTTCAAGGCAAGAAAGGTGGCGGTACAAATAAGAACGGTGGCGCAAACAGAAGTAAAGGCAAAAACAACACGCCTGCAAAAGGTGCAAATGCAAAGCCAAAAGAAAAAGCGCAGACCGAAACGAAAGAAGTAAGCGCACCAGATGAAATAACGGTAGGCGAGGCGATTGTTGTGCGCGATTTGGCCCAGATGATGGATCGTAGCCCGATTGATCTGATCAAAATTCTGATGCAATTCGGCATTATGGCTCCGATTACGCATACAATCGATCATGACACCGCCGTTATTATCGGCCAAGAGCTTGGTGTCACGGTCAATTGGCCAGAAGTAGATGAAGCTGCAACCGAAGATGAGGGCGAAGCGGTAGACAATGCAGGGAATGCGGTTCCAGTTAAGCGACAGAAATCGCTTCTTGACCGTATTATAGAAGCTGAGGATGAAGATGACCTTCAGATACGTCCGCCGGTTGTTGCGGTGCTTGGTCATGTGGACCATGGTAAAACAACGCTACTTGATCGAATTCGTAATGCAAAAGTTGTCGATACCGAAGCGGGTGGTATTACGCAGCGAACAGGTGCCTACCAAGTTGTTATTAATGGGCAGAAGATTTCGTTTTTGGATACACCCGGTCATGAGGCATTTACGGCAATGCGCGCTCGTGGTGCTCAAGTTACAGATATTGTCGTGCTGGTTGTTGCGGCAGACGATGGCGTGATGCCGCAGACAAAAGAAGCAATTAGCCATGCGAAGGCCGCTGGTGTACAAATTATTGTCGCGATGAACAAGATTGATCGCCCCAATGCAAATCCAGATCGCGTCCTTGAAGAGCTAGCCAATAATGACTTAACACCTGAAAGCTGGGGTGGCGAAACAATCGTTGTCCCTGTTTCTGCATTGCAGGGTGATGGCGTAGACGATCTGTTAGAAAGCATTTTGCTTGTTGCAGAAATTGAAGAATTTAAGGCTAATCCGAAGGGTACAACCGCAGGCACGGTGGTCGAAGCTGAATTAGATAAGTATCGCGGCGTTACGGCGACTATGCTTGTACAGAATGGAACATTGCAGCGCAGCGACACAATTGTTGTAGGCAATACGTGGGGCCGCATTAAGGCAATGTTCGATTATGATGGTAACCCGATCAAATTCGCATCACCGAGCACGCCAGTCACCATATTGGGGCTACAGTCAATGCCAGAAGCGGGTGAGGTTTTTGCTCGTGTACGTACAGACAAAGATGCACGTCGTATTATAGATGAGCGTGTTGAGAAGAGTGAGGATGCCGAGAAGAGCGCGCTCCAACCACAAATGACGCTAGACGATCTTTTTGCTCGTTTCGATGAAGGCGAAAAGAAGGTACTCAATTTGATTGTTCGGGCAGATATGCAGGGTACGCTCGAACCCGTTAAGCAGAGTTTACTCAACTTAGGCAACGAGGAAGTCAGTATTAAAATTTTGCAGGCAGCCACCGGTAACGTATCGGAATCTGACATTATGTTGGCTGAAGCAAGCGATGCCGTTGTGATTGGCTTTAGCGTAGATGTTGATCGTGCTGCCGTGATGCGGGCTGAAAGCTCGGGCGTTGAGATACGGAACTACGAAATTATCTACAAGATGATCGAAGATATCCAAGATGCGCTCACGGGTATGCTGGATCCAATCTACGAAGATGTGGTTATCGGCCATGCACAGGTGTTGCAGCTCTTCAAGATGAGTAAGGGCTTTATTGCCGGATGTAATGTGACCGACGGTATTGCAAAGCGCAATGCGTTAGCTAACGTTATACGCAATGGAAAAACGATTATCGAAGCCACAAAAATCAGTACGCTGCGTCGCTTTACAGAAGATGTGAACGAAGTGCGCACAGGCTTTGAATGTGGCATTTTGCTGGCTACAGGCAGCACGCAACTCCAAGAATCAGATGTCATCGAAATCTACGAATCGCAGCGAACTCGCTAAACGATATTATTATTAATATATAGGTTCCTAGCCCCCAGCAACGCAAAAACACGATTGCTGGGGGCTTATCACGTCATTACTGATATTTCGCAGCAACAGCACGATATAACATTTTTAGACATGGTTCACAAATAGGCACGATAGGTTAACAGAGTCGACTTGTATAAGGTCGATTTCTATATCGCATAAATAGGCAAGACCGCGCCATTTTTACTTCGAGATAAACACTCAAGAAAAAATGTTACTTTATGGTGCTGCTAGGCATACATCAACAAACTATATTTAAACAACAAAGTAAATAACAACAAAGTAAATAATAATGGCTACAATTCGACAGCAAAGAATCTCTAGTCTGCTTCGCGAAGAACTAGACATCATGATTGGCCACGAATTAGAAGATCCGCGCGTTAGTTTAGTAACTGTAACAGACGTCATCGTAAGTCGTGATATTAGAAATGCCAAAATTTACGTTCATCATAATGATGACGAAGTGTCACAAAAGGATGTGCTTGCTGGATTACGTTCCGCAGCGTCTTACTTACGTGGCGAAATCGCAGTCCGTTGTGGATTACGTATGACGCCAGAGCTTATCTTTTATTACGATGAAACGCCACAGAAGGCACAGCGCATAGAGCAACTTTTACGGCAGATTGCAGAAGATCGTGGCGACGTTCCAACTACCGATCCATCCACAACCTCATTTCTAGAAGAAGAAGTTGTATCAACTATAGAATCTAACTCTCTTTTAGATTCTAACACTGTTGTAGATTCTAACACTGTTGTAGATTCTAACATCGCTACGGAGTCTAATTCCACAGGTGCAGTAGATGAATAAGGTTCAACTACCAGATAATTTAATTGACACGCTGCAAAATAGCCAAGACATTCTCTGCATCAGCCATGTTGGGCCAGATGGAGATGCAGTCGGTAGCCTGCTTGGTATAGGTTATATTTTGGACTATTTGGGCAAGAATCCAACGCTGAGTTTGCAAGACAAGCTCACGGATTCGATTGTCGAAACAGTAGGCGCAGATAAAATAGTGGGCCCCGATCAAGTTGCCGACAGCTATGATCTGATCGTTGTTTTAGATGCATCCAGCCCGGATCGCATGGGAAGCGTTTTCCGTGAGAGCGTTCACAAGGATATTCCTCTTGTCGTCATCGATCATCACGTCACAAATACATACTTCGGTGCCATCAATTGGGTGGCACCGGATTGTGCGGCAACGTGCCAAATGTTGGTCTATTTGGCCGACGCGCTCCATGTGCCGCTCGAAGGTCCACTGGCAGAAGTTTTGTTAACTGGCCTTACCACAGATACGTTAGGCTTTCGCACCAGCAACACCGATGATCGCGTGCTCGAAGCTGCAATGCGCTTGACGCGTGGCGGGGGGAGTCTGCCCGACATCACTGCGCGCACGCTCAACCGTAGACCCTTCAGCGTACTGCAACTTTGGGGTAAAGCGCTACAAAATGTTCAGCTAGAAGATGGCGTAATTTGGGCAACCGTTACCCATGATCAATGGGCAGATGTGGGCCGCCCCGAAGGTGACATACGCTTAAGCAGCACGTTGATCACCGCTGCCGAGGCCGACATGAGCGCAGCATTTACCGAAATAATTGGTGGTGACGACCAGCCATACGTTGGGTGCAGTTTTCGCGCCAAGCCAACATTTGATGTAAGTAAAGTTGCCCTCGAATTAGATGGTGGTGGACACCCCGCCGCCAGTGGCTGTACTGTTCCGGGCGAATTAACCGAAACCGTGCAGCGCATCGTGGGCTTACTAAAACAAGCGCGGCAAGCACAGCTTTCCGACGGCAGCAGCGAGTAACGCGCCAGTGGCTAAAGCAGAAGATATGTATAATGGCTTGCTCATTGTAGACAAGCCAGGGCGCACCCGCGAGGAACATGAAACGTCATTTACAGAGCATGACTTTCCCACCAGCCATGATGTTGTTCAGCGGGTGCGCCGCTGGAGCAAACAGCGACGTATCGGCCATACAGGAACGCTCGATCCCCTAGCAAGCGGCATACTCGTGCTCTGCCTTGGCCCATCCACGCGATTGGTTGAATATTATCAAGGGCACCCCAAAACATACTACGCAGAAATCGTGCTTGGTAAAGCAACCGACACCTACGATGCCTTCGGCGAAGTAACTAAAGTAGCAGCAATTCCCCCCCTCTCTATCGAGCAGATTGACCAAACGCTTGCCCAATTTCGCGGCATAATCCAACAAAAACCACCCATCTTCTCTGCGCTCAAGCAAGCGGGCGAAAGTCTACATCGCAAAGCCCGTCGAGGTGAAACCATTGAAGTTCCTCTTCGTACCGTTACCTTTCATTCCTTAGAACTAATAGACTTTCAGCCTCCAGATCGAATTATTCTGCGCACGGCCTGTTCCGCTGGCACCTATATCCGCAGCCTTGCCTATGACCTTGGCGAAGCATTAGGCAGCGCCGCCCATCTGGATATTTTACGCCGCGAAGCTGCTGGGCCATTCTCGCTTGATGATGCCTTAACCATGGACGCAATTGAACACGCCGCAGCCAATGACACATTGCCTCAATTTTTGCGCCCCCCAGGCGACCGCCTCGACCTACCCGAGATTCAGCTTACACATGAGCTTGTTACCAGATTTGGCTATGGGCAGAAGGTAGTATTAGAATTACCCGATTCTTGGATGCAGAATAGTTCGTTTCTTGCCGCGCTTGATGCACAGACAGAAAGAGAAAAAAGCGACGCAGAGTTGGGTAATCAACAGAGCGATTCTACGAGCGAGCCAGCAATGAACAAACCCATCATTGCTAAGGGAATTGATGAAAGCGACACTTTTGTTGGCATTCTACGCTGCATCGGCTATGCAAAGCCGAATAATAGAGCAGAAAACGACACAGCGAGCGAAGAAACCTTGCCCCCTGACACAGTTTGGAAAGCCGATAAATGGTTTGCAGGCTAAAATTTAATTCTTAAAGCAAAACAGCTATCTTCATGCAGATTTTCAGAGACATTCACAAGCCTGCTCTTATTGGCCCAACTTACTTAACTATTGGCAACCTAGATGGGATGCACCGCGGCCACCAGCAGCTTTTTCATACAATCGCAGCGCTGGCCCAACAATCTAGCAAACCAAACATTGGCTTACTCACATTCGCGCCTCATCCACTTGTACTGCTGCGTCCAGAACACCCACTACAGCTATTAACCACCCCCCAAGAACGTATTAAAACAGCAGGCAAGCATGGTGCAAACTTTGGCATAATCTGCCCATTCACGCCAGAAGTTGCCGCCATGCGCGCAGTCGAATTTATGACCGCGCTCACCCAAAATTATGGCTTAACCCATCTCGTAGTTGGCCCAGATTTTGCGTTGGGCCATGGGCGCTCAGGGAACATAGACCGACTGCACGAAATCGGACAAGAACTCGGCTACACGCTTACTGTGCTTGAACCCGTTGCGTGGCAGAATAAACCAGTTCGCAGCAGCATCATTCGAAAAATTTTACAAACCGGCGATGTTGCAGAGGCCGCCCAACTTCTTGGCCGCCCCTACTGCATATCTGGCAGCGTAATCGAAGGTGATAAACGTGGCCGAACGATTGGCGTGCCAACGGCCAATTTACAAGTCGATGAAAATCGTCTTTGGCCCTTAGATGGTGTTTACGCAACGCGCGCGACTATTCATACTACTTCGACAGAAAAAAATAGTACAAAGAAGAGCAATTTAGAAAAAAATAAGCAGCCCACGACAGCCAAGAACCAAACTTTCGATAGTGTCACCAATCTCGGCATACGCCCCACTGTAAATGGCACAGAACAGCGCTTCGAAACACATCTTCTCGACTTCCCACCCATAAACGACCATGGCGTCCACGAAGATGATGATCTCTATGGCAAAACTCTCTCCGTCGAATTTATCGAGCGCCTGCGTGGCGAACAACGCTTCGACGGGTTAGATGCGTTAACCAACCAAATCCAACGAGATATTCAACAAGCCAGGACGATACTTGCTGCATATCGACTTAAGGAACAAGAATGAATAAACCGCCTTTTGGGTTATTCTTTAACCGTTTGACCCCCTCTATACTTTTGATTTTGTTAAGCGTAACAATCATTGCTGGCTGTATAAGCACAACCGTACCAGAATCAAAAATAGAGCAACCGCCCTTGCGAGATCCAGATAGCTATCCGGCAATCCCCTTTGAAGACCCCAATATATTAGGGCAAATGCGTGGAACAGTAGCCACCCAAAGCACCCTGCCCAGCAGTACCGTAGCTGGTGAGGTGTTGCCGATAGATAAGCTTGCTGACATAGACGCTGCATTATCCTGTCTGGCTAGCGGTCAATCTGTTTATGGCATGACGCGCGCAAATACCAATGTGCGAGCCGCGCCAGTAGTAAACGCTTGTCGTATGGGGCGTGCGCCGCTTGGTCGCCTTGTTCGCATTGATAGTATTTATGAAGCCGCTGGCACGACGCCGCTTGCCTCGGTCTCTGGTGTACCTGCACCAACGGTTGCCGAAACGACTACATCTCTGGAAAACGTTCCCTTCGAAGAAGCGCTTCTTGGTTTTGAAGAGGATGTTAAGCCAATTTTCGACCGCAGTTGCGCCTCGTGCCATAATAACGTTGCCAAACTTGCGGGGTTACAGGTAAATGAGTATTCAGCATTGATGCGCGGTAGCGAAAATGGCATCGTGGTTGTACCCGGCAATGCGGGTCAATCATGGCTATGGGACCAGATCCGTGTTGGAACAATGCCGCTTAGTGGCGAGTTGCCTGACAATGAGAAGGCCATTGTGAAACAGTGGATAAACTCCGGCGCACGGCGTAACCGACCTGTAACACAACCGGCACGCCAAACAACAACCTCAACTTCTTCGTTACAAACATCAGCAGCTGATCGCGTTTCCGACGCAAATTTATGGCTGCAAATCAGCGCATCCGATGTTGACTTGGCCGCAAACCGTTGCGATCAGCAAGTTACCTCGCCCCAGACGCTCGTGAGCAATCGTTTTGTCGAGCTATTAACCTGCGGCACAGCCCCAACCACAGATCAGCTTGTGCTGATTCGCCAAGAGTTAGCGCCGATTGTAGCCGCACCGGTTGCCCAAGCGCCCGCAGCGGTGGCTACGCCAGTTGCGCAGGTTGCAGCACCAGCACCGGTTGCAGCGGCACCAGTTGCCCAAGCGCCCGCCCCGCCGCCTGCCCCATCTGGCGCAGGTGTCTCTGTCTCGGCGTTGGGTCTAAGCCCGCCAAGCGATAGCGATCCATTCTTTGTGCCACGTGGTGGCTTTTGCATTGGTCAAAAACAGGCGCGCTTGCAAGACAATCGCAGCATTACGGCCATGGCCTTTGCCCCGGATGGGCGGCTCTTTTTAGCACTTGACACTGTACCATTTGGCGAAAATGTGGATAACATTATCCTGACCGATTCGTACCATCCAAGCCGTTCGATTGCCGTTTTCGACAGCAATAGCGACAGTGGCTTCAACGAAATCATGACGGAATCTCCCCGTATTACTGGGTTAGCCTATCATCAAGGCGCGCTATACGTCAGCCGTTCTGGCGAGGTTGGGCAAATACCTGATGGGGGACAATATCAGAAACTTGCGGGAGGATTTGCAGTCGAAGGGCGGCTGTGGCACGCAAATAATGGTATTGCAATCCAAGGTGGGAATCTTTACATTTCTGCTGGCGGTATTCGCGATGGCTGGTCGGATGGCCCGATTGAGGGAATGGACGAAGCTGGTGCGCAGAGTGTTGTTGCCGGTGGTAACCCATACGCATCACGTTTGGTGCGCGCATCGCTTTCACAGCTTCTCTCTAGCCGCAATATCAACGCATTCGAAACGGCGGCTCGCGGATTTCGCAACCCTTATGGGCTGGCCGCTGCGCCTGACGGACGTTTGTGGCTGACGGACAACGGGGCAACAAATGTGCCTGAAAATATTAGTGCAGGCGACGAGGTAAATGTTTTTGACCCGCGCCAAACGCCATCTGGCACGGCAGAATCGAGCACGCCATTCTACGGCTTTCCACTTGCTCTAACGGGTGCCAATGCTGGATGGAAGACTCCGGTCATCACGATGCCAAACTCTGGTGCGCCGACGGGGATCACTTGGGCATATAACACAGTCTTTTATGCGCAGTATGGTCGAGAGCCAGGGCTTTATCGACTGGGGCGCAATGCAAGCGGTAACACCATTAGCGAGCGCATTATGATGGGGTGGCCGATTGTTGCGGTTGCCACAGCACCCGATGGCGCATTGTGGATTGGCAGCGCTTCGGGTCGCTTATACCGCATGACAACGGGTTGTTAAAGTAGATAAATTATAGGCCCAAAAATGCGCTATCTTTTTGTTTCTGCCCAACTATCGGGCCATCTTGATTGGGGTGGATTTCTTGCGACTGCGGTCGAGCTTCAATCGCGCGGGCACGAGGTGCTTTGGGCTAGTGGCAAAGAAGTAGCGCATCTTGTGCAGCGGGTGGGCATCCCCTTTCACAGGCTTGAGCAAACCGGCTGGCGCTGGCCGCCACCTGCGCCGCTCCAACCCGATACGACCCTTTCTGCCGAGGCACTGCACATTTTACGCGCCGAGCGTGCGTTGGATCAATGGCTAGATGTCGACCGTGTTGGCCTTGCGGTTGTAGAGCTTCTGGATTTGTGTCAGAGCTTTGGGCCAGATGTGGTTGTTGCTGAGAATTTTATGAGCAGTGCGGCTATTCTGGCCGAAGTGATTGCTCTCCCCTTTGCCGTTGCTGGCTGGCCCGCTTTTCAAGCCTCTCTTAACCCTAAAACCCAAATAATTGCCGAGCTTGCAGCGAAGCGACTTGCCTCTCTCAAAGAAGAGTTCAACATCACGGGCGTCAATTGGACGTCTGTGGGCGCGTCGATGTTGCTTTCGCCTTGGCTTCATTTGAGTTACTGGAGTTCACGCTGGTTTCATGGCGTTTCGCTGTTAGAGCAGACGCAACATGTGGGCGGATATGCACAAGAAGTAAGCTCTCTGCCACTAGACGATCCATCTGCTATGCTGCTGAATGGGGAGCTTGTCGAGGGTGAGCTGAGTCAACAAGAATCAGTGATGGATGCTCCGTGGGTTTTTGTTACGCTTGGTACAAGTTTTGCGGATGATCCAAATTTTTTTATTGCTGCGACCCATGCGATTGAGCAGATAGATGCAGTGCCGATTGTGGCGCTTGCTGAGAATAAAGAAGTGAGTAACCAACAGTTGGGGCGCAAAGAGTTAACTCAAGAGAGCAGAGCGGACGCACGGCGCGTAACGGTTGAAGAATTGTGTGAACGTCTGGCTCCATCGTCAATTGTGCTGGATCAGATCAACTTCGATGCGGTACTGCCTTCTGTCAGCGCGGCAATTCATCACGGTGGTGCAGGCACAGCGCACGCGCTCGTCACGCACGCTGTGCCGCAGATTGTGGTGCCACATGCCGCGGATCAGATGCACCAAGCGCATGGCGTGGCACGCAGCGAGGTGGGGGTGGCAATTCGCCCACAGAATGTGACTATCTCTGCTTTGGCTCAGGTGCTAGACGAGATGTTCGTCGCGTCTTCGGATTTCCAAAGAAATGCACAGCGTCTACAGGCGGAATTTGCGCAACTCGGTGGAATCAAACGTGCGGCGGATCTGCTGGAACGAAATCGGTAACGAGCGAGCCAAATTGCTTCAATCCTTTTTGTAGATTAGGCATCTTTCAATAGATGGCGGTGGCCGCTTTAGCTTCGACCATTTCACTCCGTGAACGCTCAGCCTTCGCTATCTGTACCCCAAATATTGCAAGGATATGGTCGGAGCAAAAATAAGCCTCCGCGGTCACTCAATCGACGGGTGGAACTGAACAGGTTACTATTGAATTTAGGAGGAATTTCATGCACGCTCTTGTTGAACGTATTCGCTCCGAGGGGCGCAATTTGGGGAATGGAATTCTGAAGGTGGATGGCTTTATTAACCATCAGCTTGATCCCATTTTAACGCCGGAGATGGGGCGTCAATTTGCCGCACGCTTTGGGGCGGCTGGAGTTGATGGCATTACAAAGATTGTTACGGCTGAGGTAAGCGGGATTGCACCGGCGGTTATGGCTGGTGTGGAGTTGGGTGTGCCAACGGTTTATGCGCGCAAAAAACGACCGATTACTATGATGCAGGGTGGGGTTAGTGCAGCGGCACCAAGCCATACAAAGGGGGGCGTTGTGGAGTTGACTGTGTCGCCGGAGTATCTCTTGCCGACGGATCGAGTGTTGTTGATTGATGATTTTTTGGCAAGTGGCAGAACGATCTATGCGCTGGCGATGGTGATCGAACAGTGTGGCGCAACTTTATGTGGCATTGGTTGTGTGATTGAAAAGGGGTTCGAGGGTGGGCGTGATTATCTTACTCACTTAGATGTACCAATTATCTGTTTGGCAACAATTGAGAGTATGGATGGGGAAGAAATTGTGGTGAGGGATGCCGAAAATTAATTTGCTTGTATTGTGACTTTGACAACGTTCCTCTCTGGTCGTATACTCTAAAACTATACGAAGGAATTCCCTTAACCGCAAATCTTTATAAAGCGACGCTTGTTCTCTAACAGATAAAGCATCAAGGAGATTAGATTCAATGGCCGACTCGATTGATTCAGCGTTACCGTCCCCGCTGCGTGCGGATAGCACACTTGACAGTGCGTTGAGTTCATTTGACGAATATATGGAGCGCAAAGGCTTCAGCGAAAATACAATTAAGGCATTCCAAAATGATTTAAAGATTTTGGTCGAGTTTCTGAACCGCGATACGTTGCTCCATTTGGTAACAACTAAGCATTTGGAAGAGTTTTTAGAGTGGATGCAGCATGAACGTGGAAAACCATGTAGCGCCAAAACATTGGCTCGGCGTATTACTACGCTAAAGGTGTTTTTCGGATGGATACATGGTATTGGTGTGATTGGGAATGACCCCGCCGAGCCGATTCTGCAACAGCCAGCCCGTACATCCTTACCACAAATTTTGCGTGATGATGAAGTGCAGATTGTGGCACGAGCCGCAGAAAACTATCTGTGGGATCGCTCAAATGTAGATACTCGACCCTATTTGCTTGTGAATTTGCTTTTGCAAACAGGCATGAAAAAAGCAGAATGCGCGCGTCTGCTCATTACGGATGTTGATATTTCGCAACCTCAATCTCCAGAAGTACATATTCGATATGCTGAAGACCGACACGCACACAAAAATCGTAGTATTGTGTTGACTGCAAATGTAACACCGGTTTATAGTCAATATTTAGAGCAATATAAACCGGAAACGCACCTTTTTGAATGTACACCACGGAATCTGGAATATGTCTTGGATGAGGTGGGCGAAAAAGCTGGAATCAAACGGATGAAAGTGGGTTTTGAAACGTTGCGCTGGACTTGTGCGGTTCGTGATTATCGCACTGGCGTGCCAGAAGAGCGTTTACGCCAGAAGATGGGGTTAAGTAAGATTTCATGGCGAGAGACTCGCGAGAAGATATTTCAGTTAGCGCTCTAAGCTGTTGTGTAGCACAATTTTGCTTCTATAACAAAAAAGATAAAAAACGCCTTGTGTAGTCATACACAAGGCGTTTTTTATCTTTTTTGTGGCTTTTGGAATCTTGTATTGTTGACATTGAAATCCATTATAGTGGAGCTCCTGTGTCGAGTGTGTCGCATCCTGTCAGCCACATGAGGATTCGGTTGAACCTAGTTTATTTTTTAGTTCTGGCGGAAAAGGTGGGTGTGATTACCACAATGAATTAAGATAGAAACGGATACTGCTCATCCAACTCAATTGCTGAACACTCCAAAACATTCTGGGCAGCAGGAGGCGAGTTCGCATAAAAAATCTGCCTATTGTTCTAAAAATCAACTATAAAAATCCGCTTGTATCTGTAAGCGTAGCGGCATCCGTTCGCAGTACACTTGGGGTACCCACCAAATCTGACAGAAGCAGTTATTTGTCTGTCTAAAATGGATCGGCAGGTATTATGCCTGATAAAGGCATATGTTCCAGAAATCTCATTCAAAAGTACAATAGACAAAATGACTTTCGCATTATAAGGTTAATCAGTGCAAACAAGATCGGAAGAATGTCTTGTAAATACGTCTCCAAATAGAAGGGTTACCGAGACGTCTATCCGATATATTTTTATATTACTATTATGCTCAATCAGCCGATAAATCCAAACTCTATATTTAGACCACTTGTTATGATGTTGAACGAGTATTTTTTGCCATTTTCAGAGGAAAATGATGCAGAAAACGGTAGAATCGCCACAGCAGAGCAATTTCTGCGAGCACGCGCACTAGTTGCTATATCCTTTTGTATATCGATTGCTTGCTTTTTAGGTGTTTTACTATCTTTCCTTACAGTAGGAGCATGGCTATATACAGATCTTGTTACAGCTATCCTAGGTCTTCTAGCTATTGCAAATCCATTTCTTGTGCGCTACACAAGAGATGTGAGACCAATATCTTGGCTTTTATCGATCGAAACAGGTTTGGTTGTAGTGTCTATTTCTGCACTATCAGGAGGAATGTCCGCACCCACACTTATATTTGTCTTTATATGGCCGCTTATAATCATGCTGCTGTTAGATACAAAAATAGGAAGTGTTTGCGGCGTTATTGCATTTGTTGTTTTGATTTTGTTTTATCAATTCAACCAGCATATAGTAACCATTTTTTCAGATAACTATTCCCGACCATTGATTCTTACGCTCTTCTGCTATTCGGTGGCGATATTGCTGATCATTATTGTTGGGTGGGCTAATGAGCGCTTTCACAAACAGAACCTAGATAAGATGAATATGATGATGGAGGAGCTACAAATAACAAATAAGGCTCTTACCACGGCAAAAAACGAAGCCGAGGCAGCAACACGTGCGAAAAGTGAATTTCTCGCCAATATGAGTCACGAAATTCGTACCCCCCTCAATGGCGTTATTGGGATGACGGGAATCGTTTTAGATACAAACTTGTCATCGGAACAGCGCGATTTTGTGGAAACCATTCGCAGTAGCAGCGATTCTCTTTTAACAATTATCAACGATATTCTTGATTTTTCTAAAGTTGAAGCAGGCAAAATCGAATTAGAAGAACAACAGTTTAATATTCAGGCTTGCGTGGAAGATGCGCTAGATTTGCTCGCTCCAAAGGCGTTTGATAAGGGAATCGAACTCCTCTATCAAATTGCGTCAGATGTTCCGATAATGGCATATGGTGACATCACGCGCCTGCGGCAAATTGTAATTAACTTACTTGGTAATGCAATCAAATTTACTAAAGAAGGCGAGGTTTTTATCGAGGTGCGGGGTAACAGCATCGATAGCCAATATTTCGAGTATCACTTTAGCGTGCAGGATACAGGCATTGGTATTCCAAACGAACGGCTTCCTTATCTCTTCGAGTCCTTTAGCCAAGTAGATACTTCTACCACACGGCGGTATGGGGGTACAGGGTTGGGCTTAGCAATTAGCAATCGATTGGTTGAGCTAATGGGCGGCCGCATGTGGGTGGAGAGTATAGAGGGTGATGGAAGTACTTTTCACTTTTCCGTGCCTCTGATGTTATCCGAACAGCTAATTATTTCAACAAGAGAGTCAATGCAGCAGCTCGAAAATCAAACAGTTTTGGTTGTTGATGATAATATTACAAATTTAAAAATACTGGCCGAGCAGCTTGCAACATGGAAGATGATTCCGTCACTTGTAGATTCTGCGACTATGGCTTTGAGTCTACTTGAAACCGACCAATCATTTGATCTGATCCTGCTTGATATGCAAATGCCCGAAATCGACGGGCTAATGCTTGCTGAAGAGATTTGCCGACGTATACCGACTCAAAAGATCCCGATGATCATGTTAACATCGCTTGGTAGAATGGTGCGAGATGATCCGCGTCACATATATTTAGAGACGATGCTGAGTAAACCGGTTAAGTCAACTCAATTGCTCGATGCGATCATTCATACGCTTCAACCTGCTGCACATCAAAATAGGCCCGGAAATATAGATCGTCTAGTCTACGCAAATAAACGGGAGCAATCAAATAGCCAGCAGACAAAGCTACTTAAGCTATCTGCACCTCTACGTATTTTACTGGCTGAAGACAACATAATCAACCAAAAAGTTGCGTTAAAGATTTTAGAGGGGTGTGGTTATCGTGCTGATGTTGTTTCAAATGGAGAAGAGGCGATTCAAGCTGTTCGCAGGCAGCGTTATGATGTTGTGCTGATGGACATACAAATGCCTATTATGGATGGGTTACGTGCTACGCAGCTTATTCGGCGTGAGATAGATCTAGAAGTGCAGCCCAAAATTGTCGCGATGACAGCAAATGCGCTTTCGGGAGATAAAGAAAAATATTTGGATGCGGGTATGGACAATTATATTAGCAAGCCGGTCCGAGCAGAGAAACTAAAAGCTGTTTTAAACAAGATAAGCATGACTTTACAGCCAGAAGATCCCACCATGAATTCGTCGCTCTTTGCGGAGAATCATGTGATTCGTGACTAGCTTAATTCTCAATATCTTTGCGTTAAAAACTAAGCCCGCTGGAAGTAGTGCAAATTCCGAACTTGATGACATTGAATTAACCTTCGAAGAATAATCGTAAGGGACACACCTCACTATGAATTTTTCAGACGGTCTTAAAAAAAAAAGGTGTCAGCCAATCGGCTGACACCCTTTTTGGTACATCTAGGTTTTACTTGAAAATATCTTACTGACTAACAATCGGCAGGAAGATGAATCCTGAATTCTGTCCATCAGCGCCTGGTTCTGGAACAATTTTGATTGAGGTTGGATCCTGAATCGAAATCAGTGCATTATCTTGACGCACACCAACACCACCTGGGCCATTAAGACCATCATCGCTAATTACAACGATATTGTCGATAGTCTCGATGTCTCGGCTAATACCGGCATCAACTCTAAGAACAAAGAAGATGTCTGTCGTGCTTCGTTCGCCTGGCGCAAGTGTACCGATAGCATAAGTACAACGTGTCCCAGCAGAGACGGCACCACCTTCACAGACCCACCCCTCAGAGCTACCATCTGCAATATATACCATATTTTCTGGTACTTGCTCTGTCAGAATAACGTTTGTCGCCTCACCGACACCCGAATTGAAGTATGAAATCGCATAAATAACATTGTCATTCGGCGTAACTTCTGTGCTACCTGAAGTCTTTTCTACGTTCAGATTTGGTGGAGCAGAGATACCAATATCCCACGAGAGATCGTTTTCGTTGGCATCTAGTGTCGTTATAGGAGAGATCCCTGTATCTTCATTTACATCACTGTCGAAACTATCATCAGTCTGGTCTTGTGGACTAAAGACATATCCAGCAGTTGGAAGATCGGCACGAATTGCGTAATCACCAGGTGTCACGCCCTCGAAGAGATAGAAGCCGTTTGCATCTGTTGTGGTTGTATCTATTACGTTGCTATTCGCATCGAGCAGATAAACTGTAACGCCCTCTATACCTGGTTCACCAGCTTCTTGGCTACCATTTACATTTCGATCTAGCCAGACATAGTTGCCGATAGTTGCCGTTGGTCCAGGTTCGTATCCAAAGTCCTGATCCGCATTGTTTGGCTCACTTTCTGACAGCGTTACGTTTGCAACACTATCAGCATTCCCGTCTGGATCAGCAGTTGGGACGATAAGTTTGCCAACAGGCAGCGTTGCTGTGTCAACAACGACACTGTAATCACCTAGCGGCAGATTAGGGAAAATATAGTTCCCGTTCTCATCTGTTGTGGTGGTTTGTGTCGCACCAGTTGAGTCGATCAACGATATGGTTACACCTGGCAGTGGGAAATCGCCATCAACAGGATTGAAGACGCCATCAGCGTTTTCGTCGTGAAAAATTGTGTTACCGATGCTACCAACAGGCGCTGCGCCAGGAGTTGGTTCGTAACCGAAATCTTGGTCCGAATTATCTGGGGCATCAGGTGTCAATGTTACTGTTGATGTACTATCGCCATCACCATCTGGATCTGCGGACGGGCTTACTTCTTTATCAGCTGGCAATGTCGCCGTGTCAACAACAATCGTGTAGCTTGCATCTAATGGTAACCCATCGAATGAATAGCCACCTGTTGAATTTGTTACAGCCGTCTGAGAATTACCGTCTGCATCAGTCAGCGTTACCGTCACGCCTGGTAGTGGGAAGTCACCGCCGGCGGGGTCGAACAGACCATCGCTATTGGCATCGTGGAAAATTGTATCGCCAATGCTGCCGGTTGGTGCAAAGTAAGCAAAGTCCTGGTCTAGAGCCTCTGGATTGGTTTCATCAAGCGTCACAGCTGATAGGTTGTCATTACCGCCATCTGGATCGTAAGCTGGATTGCCTTGCTTTTCTACTGGCAATGTGGTCGTATCGACCTGTACAACATAGTCACCATATGGTACATCTTCAAATAGATACTGACCATCGGCATTAGTTGTATCGGTTGCAATAATGGCTCCACTGCTGTCGATTAGATTTACAACCACGCCAGCAATTGGACGATCATCGCCATCAACTACGCCATTTCCATCTTGGTCATCATCGTGGAAGATGGTGTCACCAATGCTGCCCGTTGGTCCTAGTGGCGCAAAATAAGCGAAATCTTGATCGGTATTGTCTGGATTCGCAGCATCAAGTGTTACCGTTGATAGGTTATCATCACCGCCATCTGGATCGTAAGCTGGATTGCCCTGTTTTGCTACTGGCAATGTATTTGTGTCTACCTGTACAACGTAGGTACCATATGGAACCTCATCAAACAGATAGGCACCGTTGGCATCGGTTGTATCGGTTGCTACGATTGCACCGTTTGTGTCCAGCAGATTGACGACCACACCTTCAATCGGCTCATCATCACCGTCGATTACACCATTTCCATCCTGGTCATCATCGTGGAAGATGGTGTCACCAATGCTGCCCGTTGG